>Ga0224514_10000004_pt1 | contig 138457 bp, 105 predicted proteins | sample SF_May12_sed_USG_3_FD_169107 | JGI IMG/M metagenome (GOLD analysis project Ga0224514, IMG submission 169107) | Sediment microbial communities from San Francisco Bay, California, United States - SF_May12_sed_USGS_24 | ecosystem: Environmental > Aquatic > Marine > Sediment | place: USA... | reverse complement strand
AGTGGAAGCAGTTTATCCTGAACTGGTATATACAGGGAAAGACGGGTACAAGGCCGTCGATTACGCACGCCTCATGCCTGCAATTGTCGAAGCGATCAAGGCACTGAAGGCGGAGAACGCTTCACTTAAGGCTAAAAATGTTGCTATGGAAGAAAGACTTGGTGAGATGGAAATGATGAAGCTTCGTATGGCCCAGATTGAGGCGACTCTGGCCATGTTTGGAGATATAGCGACAATTCAGGGTAAAATGATTGACCAATAATATGGAAGAAATAAGTATTATCACTGATGAAAAGAACCTGCTGGAAATATCAGTGCAGGTAAGGTATCTGGATGTTTCTTCCAATATTAATTGGATTTAAATGAGCTGCAGAAAGGTATACTCTTGATCAACTCTCCGCCTCCCCTTTGCAATATAAGGGGAGGCTTTTTTTATATTCAGACTGTCTTACTTAGTCTGTATTATTTGCCGACTATCTTTTCAACAATCTCCCTGATCTTGTCCTGGCATCTTTCTCCCTGACAATCACCACTTCCGCTGCCGAGTTTGGCATTTACCATTTCGAGAGTTGTGCATCCTGACTGGACAGCCTTTATAATGGTCCCCTTTTTAATACTTTTGCAAAGACATATGACCTTGAAGTTTTCAATTATCTGCTGATTTTTATCATCTATATTTTCCATGCTTCTATCGATAATATTTTCATTAAAAGGGTTCAAAAAAGATCGATTTTACAATAGTATAAAGAAAAGCTGAAGAGAACAAAATGGTTTACAATTTCCTTTTATTCTCATACAATTAGTCACTTACACAAAATTCGATAAATCATGGAGGAAGATCTTTGTCCGATAGTGACCTCAAGAAATTAAGAGACAGGATAGATGAGATTGATGTTGACATAGTAGAACTTCTCAATGAAAGGGCCGGGCAGGCTCAGGAAGTGGGCAGGATAAAAAAGGCCCAGGGGAAGGAGTTTTACGTGCCCAGCAGGGAAAGGGAGGTTATCGAAAAAATTCTCGAATCCAATAAAGGCCCCTTTCCAAACCAGGCTTTAAAGATTATTTACAGGGAGATCATGTCTGCTTCCCTGTCTCTTGAAGAACCGCTTAAGGTGGGATATCTCGGTCCCAGCGCAACCTTTACACATTCTGCCTGCCTCCTGTACTTCGGCAGTTCGGCAAAGTTTATTTCCCAGAAAAATATCAGCGATGTTTTTGATGAAGTAGAGAAGGGGAGGGTAGACTTCGGTGTCATTCCCGTTGAAAATTCCAATGAAGGGATGGTCACGCATACGCTCGACAGGTTTACCGAGTTTAATTCCAAAATATGTGGTGAAATTTTTCTCCCTGTATCTCACTGTCTTATTAATCAATCAGGCAAGATTGAAGACATCAAGAAGATCTATTCTCATCCCCAGCCTATTGCTCAATGCAGGAAGTGGCTCGCCGGTAATGCGCCGTCTATTCCTGTTCTCGATGTGGCCAGTACTGCCCTTGCAGCCGAAATGGCTGTTGAAGATCCTTCCATTGCGGCGATAGCCAGCAAAAATGCGGCAAACGTTTACGATCTGAGAGTTGTCGAAGCAAGAATAGAAGATAACCTTAATAATGTGACACGTTTTCTGGTGATCGGCAATGTGGAATCAAAAAGAAGCGGATTTGATAAAACATCCATTCTTCTTTCTGTTAAAGACGAACCGGGAATTCTTTACAAGATGCTCGAGCCCTTTTCACGTTATGGTGTAAACCTCACTAAAATTGAGTCGAGGCCTTTAAAGAAAAAGGCCTGGGAATACATATTCTTCCTCGATATGGATGGTCATATTGAGGAAGAAGAGGTTGATAAATCCCTTTCCGAGTTAAAATCAAAGTGCCGCCAGCTTAAGGTGTTGGGATCTTACCCTAAAATGAGGATGCCCTGATGCACCTTCTTTCCCATGTTCCGCAATACATAAAGGACCTTGTTCCTTATCCTCCGGGCAAACCTGTTGATGAAGTAGAGAGAGAATATGGAATAAGCGGTTCTGTTAAACTCGCCTCAAACGAATGCCCCTTAGGCCCTTCACCTAAAGCGCTTGAAGCCGCTAAAAAGGTATTAAAGAGTATTCATATCTATCCCGATGGTGGCGGTTATTACCTGAAGAAAAGGCTATCAGAAAAACATGATGTAAATTCTGAAAACATTATTCTCGGTAATGGTTCCAACGAAATCATTGAACTCATTTGCAGGGCTTTTATTAGAAAAGGTGATGAAGCTATTATGGGGGATCCTGCATTTATTGTTTATCAGTCAATTACCAGGGCCACGGGAGCGCAGCCTGTTCCTGTTCCACTTACAGGCTATGTGCATGATTTGAAAGGGATGGCGGCAAAAGTGACTGAAAAAACGAGGGTTGTTTTTATCGCCAATCCCAATAATCCGACGGGAACTATTGTCGACAGGAATGAACTGGAATCATTCATTAATTCCGTACCGGAAAATATTTTAATCGTCATGGATGAGGCCTACTGTGAATATGCAGAGACTTTCCCTGATTATGGGGAATCACTGGGATATGTTAAAGAGAGGCAAAACGTAATAGTGCTGCGGACATTTTCAAAGGCTTTTGGTCTTGCGGGGCTTAGAATCGGATACGGGGTTGCTTCCAGGGAAATTATATCCATTCTTGAAAGAGTTCGCCAGCCCTTTAACGTTAATTCCATTGCACTTGCCGCAGCGCAGGCCGCTGTTGATGATGAAGAGCACCTGAAAAGAAGTCTCCAGGTAAACGGGGAGGGGATGGCTTATCTTACTTCAATGCTCCATAATATGGGCGTTTCTTATGTAGAGAGTTACGCAAACTTTCTTCTTATAGATACGGGTAAAGATAGCGATGTCTTTTGTGAAAGACTCCTTAAGAAAGGCGTTATCGTCAGATCCATGAGCGGTTACGGTCTTGAAAGCCATATACGGGTAACGGTAGGTCTCATGGAAGAAAATAAAAAATTTATAACAGGTTTTAGGGATTGTATATAACCTGAATTCTGCAAGTAATCCGGGATTCGCCTGTCAATTCAGGTACATAGGCTGTGTTGACTTTACGATTTTCATGCTCAATGCAGCTAGCTGCACCTGCTTTGCCGGCCTCTGTCCCCGGCCCGCTTGCAGAATTCAGGTATAAAAATGGGAGGTCATTTTAAGTGATTATCGTTTTAAGGCCCGATGCTACGAAAGAGCAGGTCGATCATATTGTTAAAAAAGTGAAGGATTCCGGTCTTTCCGTTCATCTTTCCGAGGGGACGGAAAGGAGAATTATAGGAGCCATAGGCGATGAATCGGCCCTTGTAACAACACCCTTAGAGGCATTTCCAGGTGTAGAAAAGGTAATGCCTATAATGAAGCCCTATAAACTGGTAAGCAGGGAGTTTCAGCCGGAAAACAGTGTTATTGACGTTAAAGGCGTAAAAATCGGTGGAAAAAAGATTCAGGTCATTGCAGGGCCCTGTTCAATTGAAAACCGGACCATTCTTGTTGAGATTGCAAAAGAGGTAAAAAAATCGGGAGCGACAATTTTGAGGGGAGGCGCTTTTAAACCGAGAACGTCACCTTATGATTTCCAGGGTCTCGGTGAAGAGGGACTCAAATATCTTCGCCATGCCGGTGATGAAACGGGCCTTCCTGTTATTACGGAGATTATGGATCCCAGAGATATGGATCTTCTAATTGACTATGCCGATATTATCCAGATAGGTGCTCGAAACATGCAGAACTTCAGGCTTTTAAAGGAGGTTGGTGCTACTAAAAAACCGGTACTTCTCAAAAGAGCCCTTAGCGGAACCATTAAGGAGTTTCTTATGTCCGCTGAATATATCGCTTCACAGGGCAACAGGAATATCATACTCTGCGAAAGAGGTATCAGGACCTATGAAACGGCGACGAGAAATACCCTTGATCTCAGCGCCATCCCTGTTTTGAGGGAACTCAGTCATCTTCCGATTGTTGTTGATCCCAGCCATGCCGTCGGCAGGTGGGACCTCGTTGCACCCATGGCGAGGGCCGCCATTGCCGCAGGAACGGATGGACTGATGATAGAAGCCCATGCCAATCCGGAAGAGGCCCTCTGTGACGGGGGGCAATCGCTGAAACCGAAGAAGTTTGACCGCTTAATGAAAGGGTTATCACGTATTGCAGAAGCTGTGGACAGGGATTTTTAAGATTGCATTATTTAAGGAGAGAAGAGAGTGAAATATGGAAAAACCATTAATTAACAAACTTGCCGTCATAGGCGTAGGACTAATGGGTGGTTCACTCGCAATGATTCTTAAGGAAAAAGGTGAAGTGGGGGAAGTCATCGGTATCGGGAGGGGACTTGAGAATCTGCAAAAGGCAAAGGAACTCGGAATTATCGATAACTATACGCAATCTCTCAAGGAAGGCCTGGCAGATGCCGATGTTATTGTCGTTGCCATACCTGTCGGCTCTATTGCCAGTGTTGTACAGAGAGGTCAGCAATATATGAAGGATGGGGCCATTATTACCGATGTAGGAAGTGTTAAGGGGGATATTGTAAGAGATGTAGATATGATACTTGATAGTCGTCTTTCTTTTATTGGGGGGCATCCCATTGCCGGCACGGAAAAGTCAGGCGCTGACGCTGCTTTTGCAGAGCTTTACAGAGGCAGCCGTTGTATTCTTACGCCCTCTCTGTTTTCTGATGAAAGCGCCCTTGAGACCGTCAAAAAAATGTGGGAACTGACAGGCGCCAGGGTTGCTGTTATGGATGTTGAGTCCCATGATAAAATTCTTGCCGCTATCAGTCACCTTCCCCATATTGTTGCCTATGCGCTTGTCAATACAGTAGATGGTGTTAAGGATTTTGATGAAAGCATTCTAAAATACTCTGCCGGTGGATTTCGTGATTTTACCCGTATTGCATCGAGCAGTCCCGAAATGTGGCGGGATATTTGTTTTATGAACAAAGGGGCCCTTCTCGAACTGATCGATGCTTATATGACGGAACTTGAAAGCATTAAAGCCATGATAAATGGTGATGATCATCAGGGCTTGATGGAGAATTTTGAGTGTTCCAAGAGGGCCAGGGACTCTATATGACGGATAGCTTAATAAAGAGCGCAAAGGCTCTTAAGGGGACTATTGCTGTTCCCGGTGATAAATCGATTTCTCACAGAGCCCTCATGCTCTCGGCTATTGGGCGGGGAAAGTCGAGAATAACCAACTTTCTGGAAGGTGAAGATTGCATCAGCACTTTAAATGCCATGAGAAGCGCAGGTGTGGAGATTGATTATTCAAAGGAAGAGATTGTTGTTCAGGGTGTGGGCTTAAATGGTCTTAAGGAGCCCCGGGATGTGATCGATGCGGGAAATTCGGGAACAACGACGAGGCTTCTGACGGGGCTCTTTGCCGGCCAGGATTTTTTTACCGTTATTACGGGAGACAACTATCTGCGTAAAAGACCCATGAAAAGGGTCGTTGATCCCCTTTCACAAATGGGCGCGCGCATTTGGGGAAGGGAAGGGGGAGAAAAGCTCCCTCTCGCTATTAACGGCGCCGCTCTTAAGGGAATTGACTATCATTCACCCATTGCAAGCGCCCAGGTTAAATCGTCAATCATACTGGCTGGACTTAGAGCCCGGGGAATAACAAGGGTTTATGAACCGTCCTTGTCGAGAGATCATACGGAAAGAATGCTTCATGCCATGGGAGCAAGGTGTGCCGTGCTTGATAATAATGGATTTGAGATTGAAGGAGGCGTTGAACTAGGTTCTGCTGACGTGACTGTTCCCGGTGATATTTCTTCCGCCGCTTTTTTTATTGTCGCTGCCCTGATTATTGAAGGTTCGCAAATTGAACTAAAAAACGTGGGCATCAATCCGACAAGAACAGGAATTGTGGATATTCTTAGAGAAATGGGTGGGGACATTAAGTATGAAAAGGAAAGAGACGTTGCCGGGGAGCCGGTGGCCGATATTATAGTTTCTTCCAGTAAACTTAAAGCTGTAGAGGTGGGTGGTGATGTGATTCCAAGGGCAATTGACGAAATTCCCCTTCTTGCCGTTGCCGCCGCTTTTGCCGAAGGCCGGACAAAAGTGACCGATGCGAAGGAATTGAGGGTAAAAGAGTGTGACCGCATCTCTGCCATGACGTTGGAACTTAAAAAACTCGGTATTTCTATTGAAGAACTGGAAGACGGTTTTGTTATTGATGGTTCAGAACAGGTAATGGGTGCTTCTGTTGCCGGTCACGGTGACCATAGAATTGCCATGTCTATGGCTGTGGCAGGCCTTATAGCGACCGGTGAAACCCTGATAAACGGCAGCGATTGTGTTAACGTCTCCTTTCCTGGCTTTTTTGATCTACTTGAGTTTTTAAGGGGGGGGGGCTTAAGGTGCTAATGTTAAAGCTGATCATTGCCGTAGATGGTCCTTCAGGCGCCGGTAAAAGCACCGTCAGTAAGATGCTGGCAGAAAAGCTGGGGCTCGTATATATCGATACCGGAGCTATGTACAGGGCCATTGCATTGAAGTCGAAAGAGTCCTTGATTAGTCCTGAAGATGAAGAATCCCTGGGTGTGTTGGCAAGAAATGCCCAAATCAGGTTTAAAAGAATTGAGGGTCTTAATCATACCTTTCTCGACGGGAGGGACGTAACGACTCTCATCAGAGAGCCGGAAGTTTCCATGCTTACTTCCATTGTATCGGCTGTTCCTTCCGTAAGAGATGCCATGGTAACTCTGCAAAGAGAAATGGCAGCGGAATATGGTATTATAATGGATGGAAGGGATATCGGTACCGTTGTTTTTCCTGATGCCCATTTTAAATTTTTTATCGATGCCGATCTGGAAGTGAGAGGGAAGAGACGATATCTTGAACTTAAGGAAAAGCACGACAATAAGGTCAGTGAAGAGGAAACGCTGGCTGATCTTGCAAGAAGAGACAAGGCAGATAGTGAGAGGGCCCAGGCGCCGCTAAAAAAAGCGGATGATGCTATCTGCATCGATACAACGGGCCTTTCACCGGATGAAGTTGTAGAAAAGATTGAACATATTATTAATAGTAAAATATAGTAGTTACAGAGGTTAACATTGACAAAAATTATTGTTACTCAAAATGCAGGTTTTTGCTTTGGTGTAGAAAGGGCCACTAAAATTGCTTTTGATGCATCCAAAGCATATAAGGAAGACCTTTATACATTGGGTCCTATTATTCATAATCCTCAGGTTGTTAATAATCTTGAAAAAGAAGGGGTAAAGGCAAAGAAAGAGCTCGATGATATCAACGGGGGAACGGTAATTATCCGGTCGCACGGCGTTTCTTCCGATGTAATGGAAAAGGTGAGGAACAGGGATCTTAATGTTCTTGATGCAACCTGTCCTTTTGTCAAAAAAGCTCAAAAAATGGCGGAAAAACTTTCAAATGAAGGCTATACTGTATTAATAGTAGGCGATGGGAAACATCCTGAAGTTCGGGGGATTGTCAGTTACGTCAGGGGGGAGGTCATTGTTGCCGGAACGGTTGATGAGGTAAAAAAGATCTCAAAACAAAAAAAACTCGGTATTGTTGCACAGACAACACAATCACTTGAAAATTTTAATAAAATAGTTGATGTCTGTATGGAAAAGGCGGAAGATATCAACGTTTGCAATACCATATGTGATGCAACGGAGGTGAGGCAGGAGGAATCTGTTGACCTCGCTAAAAAAGTCGATTGTATGATTGTTATCGGTGGTTACAACAGTGCAAATACTAAAAGGTTAACGTCGCTTTGCCTTGAAATACAGCCTAACACACATCATATAGAGTCTGCCCTGGAAATCAGGGAAGAATGGGTGAGGAATTTTGATATGATCGGAATAACTGCGGGAGCATCGACACCATCGGAGGCAATAGAAGAGGTGAGAAAAAAGGTAGAAGAATTATGCCTTTAAAAAGAATTGTAATATATAAATATCTGTGTTATAAAGAGGATTACAAAAAATTTGGGAGAGCAATTTCTAATGTATAACGAATTTAACGGTACCGATGAAAAAGAAAAAGAGCAGTCTGGAGAGGACAGCTTTGCAGACCTCTTTGAAGAAAGCCTGAAAGGGCTTAAGGAAGGAGAAGTTGTTAAAGGTACCATTGTAGACCTTAATCAGGATTATGTTGTTGTTGATATTGGCTATAAGTCGGAAGGAACCATTGAAGTTTCCGAATTTCTCGATGAAGACGGCAACGTGGAAGTAAAACCTGGTGATGAAGTTCAGGTCTTTATTGTAAAACGTGAAGATAAGGAAGGCAAGCCGGTTCTTTCAAGACAACGGGCCCTTGCCATGAAGATATGGATTGATGTTGAGGAAGCAAGCAAAAGTGGCGCTACTATCAGGGGTAGAATTACAGATGTCATAAAAGGCGGCTACTTTGTCGATATAAAAGGTGTTAAAGCTTTTTTGCCGGGATCCCAGGTAGATTTGAGGCCTGTTAGGGACATGGCCAGTCTCGTGGGAAAGGTTTTTGATTTTAGAGTGCTCAGCGTAGACAGGGGAAAAAACAATATCGTCGTTTCAAGAAGAGTTATTCTCGAAGAAGAGAGAGAAGGCAAGAAAAAGGAAGCGCTTGAAAATATTGAAGAGGGTGTCAGCGTAAAAGGTATTGTGAAAAATATTACAAATTACGGCGCATTTCTCGATGTTGGTGGAATTGATGGCTTGCTTCATATTACCGACATTTCCTGGGGCAGGGTCAATCATCCTTCTGAAGTTTTAAATGTAGGTGATGAAGTTGATGTTAAGGTTTTAAAGTTTGACAGGGAAAAGGTCAGGCTTACACTGGGACTTAAGCAGACCATGCCCGATCCCTGGACGGCTGCTGTTGAAAAGTACCCCATTGGCAGCAAGGTGAACGGCAAGGTCGTCAGCTTGATGGATTATGGCGCTTTTGTACAGCTTGAAGATGGCTTTGAAGGATTGGTACACGTTTCTGAAATGTCATGGACTAAAAAGATCAAACATCCCTCACAGATCGTTAAGGTGGGAGATGAAGTTGAAGTCGTTGTCCTCGATATTGATACGGAGAGCAGGAGAGTTTCTCTGGGTCTCAAGCAGATTGAGCCCAATCCCTGGGATATTATAGAATCAAATTACCCTGTCGGCAGCAAAGTGTCGGGCACGGTAAAGAGTGTGACCGATTTCGGTATCTTTATAGGTTTTGAAGAAGGAATTGATGGAATGGTTCACGTGTCGGACCTGTCCTGGACCAAAAAGGTTAAAGACCCCTCCGAGCTTTTTAAAGAAGGCGATGATGTTGAAGCGGTAGTTCTTGCAATTGACAGGGAAAATGAGAAATTTTCTCTCGGTGTGAAACAGCTTGAGGAAAATCCATGGGACAGTGCCAGAAAAAATTTCAAGAAAGGCACCGTTGTATCAGGTAAGGTGACGAGTATTACGGATTTCGGCATCTTTCTGGAAATCGCCGAAGGTGTTGAAGGTCTCATCCGCCAGAGTGACTTTGGGAGCAAAGGTGATGGAAACCCTAAGGAAATTTTCAATATTGGTGATGAAGTTCATGCCGAAGTGGTGCGTGTTAACAAACAGGAGAGGCGCATTGCTCTTTCCATCAAGGCTTATGAAATGAGCCAGGAAAAGAAGACTATTAAAGAATATGTAAAAAACCAGGGTGATCAAAATGCCACTTTTGGTGACCTCCTGAAAGATAAACTTAAAGGGGATGGTAAAGAAGAGGATTGAGGAATATTCTTAAAAAGCATCCTTTAATTGCCTTCTTTGTTTTCTTTCTGATTCTTTTTTGTTTTTTTCTGATCTATCTTTTTAGATCCGTCACCAGTGAAGGCACTGTGTCACTGGCGCTTGGCGAAAGGGTCGAAATTATTGAAATTGAAGGGGTCATTGTCCAATCAAAGGAAGTTGTCGACCAGATCAGCAAAGCGAGAAAAAATGATAGAGTTAAAGGTGTCATTATTCGTATCAACTCTCCCGGCGGTGGTGTTGCGCCGTCCCAGGAGATCTACAGTGAACTCATTAAGCTGAGAAAAGAAAAAAAGGTAGTTGCTTCGCTTTCATCAATTGCTGCCTCAGGTGGCTACTATATAGCCAGTGCGACAGAAAAAATTATTTCTAACCCCGGCACCTTAACAGGCAGTATTGGCGTAATTATGGACTTTTCAAATGTTGAAGGGCTTTTTGAGAAGGTAGGTGTTAAAAATTACGTGGTAAAAAGTGGTAAATTCAAGGACATCGGCTCTCCTGTGAGAGAAATGACGACTGAAGAAAAGGGACTGCTTCAAAGTGTTATAGGCAATGTGCACAGACAATTTGTGTCGGCTATTGTTGAGGGACGTGGAATGGATGAAGCCGATGTTATTAAGGTTGCTGACGGGAGGATTTTTTCCGGTGAGCAGGCGCTTGATTACGGATTGGTTGATCAGTTAGGCACACTCCAGGATTCAATCGATGAAGTGGCGGAAATGGCTGGTATTGAAGGTGAGCCGAAAGTTGTGTATTCTGAGAAGAAAAAAGGATTGATCGAGTATATCCTGGGCAGTTCTTCCACCAGTAAAATATATGAACAACTCATGATGCCGCAGTTAATGTATTTAGCCCCATTATAAATGTCATATATAACATTAAGAGGAGGTATGATATGACAAAGAGTCAGTTGATTGATAAATTGTCCGGGAGACTTGCCGACACGCTAAGTAAAAAAGACGCCGAATTAATCGTTAATATTCTCTTTCAGGATATGTCTAATGCATTAAATAATGGAGATAAAATTGAAATCAGGGGCCTCGGCAGTTTTAAAGTTATTTCCAGGAGAGAAAGAATTGGAAGAAATCCAAAGACCGGCGAAAAAGTGAGAGTGCCTGAAAAGAAGGCGGTTTTTTTTAAGCCCGGAAAAGAACTTAAAGACAGGGCTGATAATTAATAAAGGCATTTTGTCTGAGCGCTTCGTAAAGTACGATACTTACCGAAGATGAAAGATTCAGGCTTCTTGCTTCCCTGATCATGGGGATTCTCATCGTACTACCTTTAAACCTTTCCATTATGTTTGAAGGTAATCCTTTAGTCTCTGAACCGAAAATCAGATAATCACCTTTTCTGTAAGAAATTTCACTATAGTTTTTCCCCCCTTTTGTCGATAAGAAATAGTAATTGCCATGGAGAGGTTTCTTCTCAAAATCCTCAAAATTGTTATGATAAGAAATATCGAGTAATTTCCAGTAGTCCAGGCCCGCGCGCCTGAGAGACTTGTCATCAGTTCTGAATCCGAGCTTTCCCACCAGATGCAAGGGGGTTCCCGTTGCTGCACATAACCTCGCAATGTTTCCTGTATTTTGAGGAATCTGCGGTTCTACAAGCACTATATTCAATGAAATTCCTTTAAAATGGCTGGCCTCTATGATATGATTCTTTGTTGATTTAAATCATAAAAAAAGCAGCTGTTTGTTCCTGTTAAATGTCAAAAAAACAATTATAACATGGTGAGAAAGAATGCACCACAGTGATTTTGTACACCTTCATCTTCATACCCAGTTCAGTTTACTTGACGGCGCAATAAGGCTCGATCCCCTTTTTGAAAAGGCAAGAAAGTATAAAATGCCTGCAATTGCCATGACTGACCATGGCAATCTCTATGGTGCCGTCGATTTCTATCAGAAAGCGCAAAAATATGGCATTAAACCGATAATCGGTTGTGAAGTTTACATTGCCCCCAAAAGCAGGTTTGATAAGAGCGGCGCCAGAGGGGCTTCCGACTCTTCTTATCATCTCATTTTACTGGTAAAAAACCAGAAAGGTTATACTAACCTCTGTAAGCTTGTTTCAGCAGGTCATCTGGAAGGTTTTTATTACAGGCCACGAATAGATCTGGAAATTCTTAAGGCGCATAATGAAGGGCTTATTGCATTAAGCGCCTGTCTCCATGGCCAGATCCCTCACTTAATAAACAGAGGACGGCAGGAAGAAGCGATAGAAATGGCAAAAGAGTATTCATCAATTTTTGATAAGGACCGTTTCTACCTTGAGTTGCAGGAAAATTCCATTTCCGACCAGAAAAGAGTGAATGCGGGCATTCTAGAAATATCGAAAGAAATAGGGCTTCCCGTCGTTGCAACCAATGACTGTCACTATCTCAACAGGGAAGATGCCAGAGCGCATGAACTTCTGCTCTGTATACAAACGGGCAAGACCATTAAAGATGAACAGAGGATGAAATTTACGGGCGATGATTTTTATTTAAAGTCGGCCGAAGAGATGAAGTCTGCCTTTTCATACGCTCCGGATGCGATTAAATCAAGCATAGAAATTGCGGAACGGTGTAACCTGGAAATGAAATTCGGTGAATACCACTTTCCCCGCTTTGAAGCTCCCCAAAAGATGGAACTCAAGGACTACCTCTGTGATGAATCCCGGCGGGGACTTGATGCTATTCTTGACAGGATGAAAGAAAAAGATGCTGAAAGACACAGTCAGATGGAGAGTGTCTACAGGGAGAGGCTGGAAGAAGAATTAGAGATTATTAACAGCATGGGCTTCCCCGGTTACTTTCTCATTGTTTCCGATTTTATACGCTATGCCAAAGATAGAGACATCCCCGTTGGACCGGGGAGAGGCTCAGCCGCCGGATCTCTCGTGGCCTATGCCCTTAAAATAACAGACATTGACCCCATCCCCTATGACCTTCTATTTGAAAGGTTTCTTAACCCTGAAAGGGTCTCCATGCCTGATATTGATATCGATTTTTGCATTAACGGCAGGGATGAAGTTATCAGGTATGTAAGCGACAAGTATGGAAAAGAAAATGTAGCTCAGATCATAACCTTCGGTACTATGCAGGCAAAGGCTGTCATCAGAGATGTGGGCAGGGCAATGGCTGTACCTTATGGTGAAGTAGATAAATTGGCCAAACTTGTACCTAATGCCTTAAATATTAAACTCGATGAGGCCATCCGCCAGGAGCCGAAGCTCCAGGAAGCGATGGATGAAAATCCCCTCTATAAAAACCTTCTCGATACGGCAAGGGTATTGGAGGGCTTGACGAGACATGCCTCAACCCATGCAGCTGGCGTCGTTATTTCAAATCTTCCTCTCGTAGAATACCTTCCCCTTTATAAAGATCAAAAAGGTGGCAGTATTACGACCCAGTTTACAATGAATGATGTTGAAAAAATCGGGTTGATTAAATTTGATTTTCTTGGACTAAAGACGCTTACTGTTATTGAAGGTGCTGTAAATCTTATCCGGTCCGGCAAGAACCCTGACTTTGATATTGATGACCTGCCCATGGATGATTTGAAAACTTATGAGCTTCTCACATTGGGTGGGACGACAGGTGTTTTCCAGCTTGAAAGTTCCGGTATGAAGGAACTGCTTGTCAAGATGAAACCGAGCACTTTTGAAGACATCATTGCTCTTGTGGCTCTCTACAGGCCCGGTCCTCTCGGCAGCGGCATGGTTGATGATTTTATAAAAAGGAAACATGGAAAAACGGATATTATCTATGATCTGCCGCAACTGGAACCGATTCTTAAGGATACATACGGCGTAATCGTATATCAGGAGCAGGTCATGAAGATCGCTTCTGTTTTGGCAGGTTTTACACTTGGTGACGCCGATATTCTTCGTAGAGCAATGGGTAAAAAGAAGGCCGAGGAAATGGCCAAGCAGAAGGAAAAATTCCTTGAAGGAGCCAAGGCTAATAAGGTTAATATTAATAAGGCGGAGAAGGTCTTTGATCTTATGGCCAAATTTGCCGAATATGGTTTTAATAAGTCGCACAGTGCCGCTTATGCCCTTGTATCATATCGAACCGCCTATTTGAAGGCTCATTATCCTGTCGAGTTTATGGCTGCGCTCCTTACCGAAGATATGGAAAATACGGATAAAGTGCTGAAAAATATCAATGAATGCAGGGATATGGGAATAGAGGTGCTTCCTCCTGAAATAAACAGCAGTATGAAATTCTTCTCTGTCGTGGGAGAAGCCATCCGATTTGGATTGGGGGGTGTAAAAAATGTAGGGTCGGCAGCTATCGATGCAATTATCGAGGCAAGGGAAAAAAATGGTAAATTTGATTCCATTTTTGAATTTTGTGAAAATGTTGATCTTAGAAAGGTCAATAAGCGGGTTATTGAAAGCCTTGTCAAGTGTGGAGCATTTGATAAGACAGGCGCAAAAAGGTCGCAAATGATCAATGTTCTGGAAGAGGCCATGGAGGGTGCACAAGTTTTACAGAAAGACAGGCTGAGTGGTCAGTCAAATATGTTTGGTGCTTTTCAGGCCCAGGAGCGCGAGACGCACACCCATACTGCCCTGCCTGACCTGGAAGAATGGCCTGAAAATGAATTGCTTACTTTTGAGAAAGAAAGTCTCGGCTTTTACATAACGGGGCATCCTTTAGCGAGTTGTAGTGCAGATATGGAACGCTATGCCACCGCCGATACGGTAAATATCTGTGATGTATCTGATGGTACGGAAGTCAGTATTTGCGGTATTGTTGCTGCTATTAAGGAAATGGTGACTAAAAAAGGGGATAAAATGGCTTTTGTAACTCTTGAGGATATGAAAGGAACCATAGAGGCTGTTGTCTTTCCGGAAACATTTAAAGAATCTTCCTATCATCTAAAAAGTGAAGAACCCTTGCTCTTTAAAGGGAGAACAGATGTTGGTGAAGATAGTGTGAAATTGATTGCTTCCGAGGTGACGCCCCTGAAGGAAGTGAGAGAAACAAAGACAAAAAGCGTTCATTTCAGGTTAACTACCCCGGGACTTGAAAAAGAACAAATTCATCAGCTTAAAGAAATTATAGCTATGCATAAAGGTACTTGCACACCCTTCATTCATGTCGTCATTCCTAACAGGAGTGAGACCGTTATTTCATTGTCTGAAGGGCACGGGATCAGCCCCAGTGATGAAATGTTAAGAGATGTGGAGAAACTTTTCGGATATAAGGTAGTTACTTTTCAATAATGGAGTTTAATGTGAATATTCAGGCACTGGAATTTGAAAAACCGCTCATAGAGCTGGAAAAGAAGATTGAAGAATTAAAGTTATTGGCAGGCGAAAGCAGCGAAGCCGATTCAGAATTAAAAAAACTTGAAAAAAAGGCTGATAAGTTAAGGAAAAACATCTTTTCCAATATGTCGAGTCTTCAGAGAACGCAACTCTCCCGTCATCCAAACCGTCCCTACTCACTTGACTATATTGATCTTCTTTTTGATGATTTTATGGAACTTCATGGAGACAGAAATTTCAAGGATGACCCTGCCATCGTGGCAGGAATGGGAAAGCTCAAGGGCAAAACGGTCTTCGTTATTGGTCACCAGAAGGGGAGGAATACCAATGAAAAGATCTACAGGAATTTTGGAATGCCCAACCCGGAAGGATACAGGAAAGCGCTGCGGGTGATGGAAATGGCGGAAAGGTTCAATAAACCGATAATAACTTTCATCGATACACCGGGCGCTTATCCGGGAATAGGTGCTGAAGAAAGAGGACAGGGAGAAGCCATTGCCAGGAATTTAAGAGAAATGTCTATGCTTAAGGTACCCATTATTTGCATTGTCATCGGTGAAGGTGGCAGTGGTGGCGCGCTTGCTCTTGGAGTGGGAGACAGTGTGCAGATGATGGAAAATTCCATTTATTCTGTTATTTCACCTGAAGGTTGTGCCGCTATTCTCTGGAAAAGTGGAGAAAAGGCAGGCGACGCCGCTGAGGCTCTCAAAATTACCGCTGCAAACCTGAAAGATCTGGGGGTCATTGATAATGTTATCCCCGAACCGGTTGGGGGCGCTCACCGTGATCATAAGCAGGCGGCTTTATTTCTGGAAGAGAATATCCTGGCTGCAATGAAAGACCTGGAGTGTCTCTCTGTAGATGAACTGCTTGAAAGACGTTATAACAAGTTCAGACAACTTGGCCATTTTAAAGGATAAAAATGACACTTAGAATTTACAATACCTTAAAAAAGAAAAAAGAGACCTTTGTCCCCATGGAAGAAAATAGGGTGGGCATGTATGTTTGCGGTCCTACCGTATATGATGTTTGTCATATGGGACATGCAAGAGCGAGTATTGTTTTTGATATGATATTCAGATATCTTCTATTTAAGGGTTATCATGTAACGTATGTGAGGAACATTACTGATATTGATGACAAAATTATTAAAAGAGCCAACGAAGAGGGTGTTCATTATAGTGAAATTACAAGACGCTACATAAAGAGTTTCCATGATGACATGCTCGATATTGGTAACAAACCTCCTACCTGTGAACCGAAGGCTACAGAACATATTGATGAAATCATTCACATTATCGAAGATCTTATCAAAAAGGGGCATGCCTATGTTATTGATGGTGATGTTTATTACCTTGTTGAGAGCTTTAGTGAATATGGAAAACTGTCGGGCAGAAAGACGGAAGACCTTATTTCCGGTGCGAGAGTCGATGTGGATGAGAGGAAGAAAAATCCCCTCGATTTTGCGCTCTGGAAGTCAAGCAAGGAAGGCGAGCCCTGGTGGGAATCGCCCTGGGGAAAAGGCCGCCCCGGTTGGCATATAGAATGTTCAGCCATGAGTTGCAAGCACCTTGGGAAGAGTTTTGATATCCATGGTGGAGGAAAAGACCTTATTTTTCCGCATCATGAAAATGAAGTAGCCCAGTCGGAAGGCGCCAGTGGCAAACCCTTTGCCAAATATTGGCTTCATAACGGTTTTGTTAATGTTAACGAAGAAAAAATGTCCAAGTCACTCGGTAATTTTTTTACCATAAGAGATATACTTAAGCTTTATGAACCGGAAGTGCTTCGTTTCTTTCTGCTTACAACGCACTATAGAAGCCCTATCGATTATTCGGACCGCAATCTGAAAGAAACGGAAAGAGCCCTTGAAAAGATCTATACGACACTTAAGACGATGAATTCCATTATCGATGGCAGTGCCGGCCATGAAGGATCAGGGCCCAGAGAAGGAGACGATTATGATGGCGAAGCGGAAGAGCTCATCCATTCCCTGGTGGAAAGATTTACTGAAGCTATGGATGATGATTTTAACTCAGCCGCAGCCATTGCCGCTATCTTTGATACGGTAAGGGCCATAAACCGCTGGATCAATTCTCATGATTTTAGAAGAACAGCAAAGGCTGTTGAAATTCTGGAAGAGGGAAAAAGAAGATTTGAAACGCTTGGAGAGGTAATGGGGATTCTTGGCCATGAACCTGAACAATTCTTCAAAAAAATCCGGCAGAAAAGAAGTGAGGGGCAAAAAATTGATGAGGAAGAAGTAAAAGTCCTTGTTACGGAGAGGATAAGAGCGAGAGAGGCAAAAAACTGGCAAAAATCTGATGAAATAAGAGATAAACTACAGAGGATGGGGGTGATCCTAAAGGATGGACCGGAGGGGACAAGCTGGGAAATTAAGATTTGATGTTTTACAAGGTCGTCATCGAAACAGGGCACAGAAGAGCTGAAAAGAATTTTCAGATAATCCGGTATCTAAAGGCAGATAATTCAGTGCATCTCTTTGATATGCTTGAGGGAGAGCCTGGTATGACGATCGGCGAACTCGGTTATGCTATTACCATGGTTAAGGCAATATCCAGGAAAGAGTACGAAGAGGGGAGAGAAGAAGAAAAAAAGAATCCCGTCAATTTAAGAGTTCATGTACGTTTTAAGATAAAGAAAAGGTGTATACTTAAGTTGATAGAAGGGGAGAGTGATAAAAACTCGCTTATTTATGGTGAAACTAGTGATATCTCTGCCGGAGGGCTTGGCATTAATTATAAGGGACCCAATCTGGCGGCAGGGACCAGGGTTAAGGTTACTATCGATGAGCTTCAGGTTAGTGACAAAAAAGCAGAGATAGTATGGTGTTTTTCCCGGGTTGAAAAAGTTTTAGCCGGTCTCAGGTGGATTTGAATCGAGGATATTATGAGTAATTTTGATAAAGCAAAAAAGTGGATTGAAAATAGAGAAAAAGATCTGGCCAGGTCTGTTATAAAATACAAGCTTTCAAAAGAGGGAAAAAGTGGAATAGATGAAAATACACTCGATTCCGGGGCTGAAAGGGTAGTTTTGGAAGCAAACAAGATTGTCAGGGAAAGAGGTAGGGAAGTTATATCAGATATTTCAAGGGGGATAGAGCGTTTTGTGAAAAAAGTGAGAAAGTAGATTTGACAATAATTGATATTCCTCCTGCTTTTTACATGCGTTAAAAAAATACAAGTCTTTGTCCTGTTCTTTCCGGGTTTTTAGTTTTACCTCAGCTATTTTAGATAAATTGAGTTCTCGCCAATATGAAAATCCGCACAGCCATATTTATTTTTCTTTTTTTTACCGTCATTGCATCAGGCATGATATGGCACGTCAAGGTGCTCCAATCGAATGTGGTAGAAAAATCGAGCCTTAATTACGCCAAATTATATAGTGATTCTATTATAGCATTCAGAACCTTATATTCTTCAGAAGTAGTTAAAGCGGCAGAATCTTTTGGTCTGGAGGTTACTCATGATTACTACAGAAAAGAGAGAGCCATACCTCTCCCTGCAACGCTTAGTATCCTCCTTGGTCAAAAAATAGGTGAAATCGGTTCGGGTGCAACGGCTCGTCTTTATAGTCCTTATCCTTTTCCATGGAGGAAGGAGGGTGGAGGTCTTAAGGATGATTTCTCCCGAAAAGCATGGAAGGCCTTAAATAAAGATCCGGATCAGCCCTTTTATCAATTTGAAGGCAAAAAGGGGTATAAGGTTTTGCGCTATGCTGTTGCCGACAGGATGAGAGAAAGCTGTATCGATTGTCATAACCAACACCCGGATTCACCGAATAGAGCCTGGAAAATAAATGATGTTAGAGGGGTTCTTGATATAACGGTTCCTCTCGATTCAGTTATAAATTCTACAAAAGACGATCTTCAGATTACTGCTGCTCTATATTCAATCCTTGCTTTCTTTTGTGTTGGTGGCCTCGTATCTATGATAGCCAGACACAGGAAACAGTCTTTAGTTCTGGAAGAAGCTGTAAGACTGAGAACTTTTCAGCTTGAACGTGAAAAGGGGAGAGTAGAGAAAGCAAGTCAGGCAAAAACAGAATTTCTTTCCAAAATGAGCCATGAATTAAGAACGCCTCTCAATGCAATTATGGGATTTGGTCAATTACTGAATTCTAATTTAAAAACAGAAACAGAAAAGGATTATTGCAAGGAAATTACGGGAGCGGGAAGTCATCTGCTCGCGCTCATCAATGAAGTGCTTGACCTGTCTAAAATCGAATCGGGCTGTTTGAAACTGGATATTGAACCTGTATCTGTTCACGAGATAATTTCAGCCTCATGCCGGCTGATAAATCCGCTTGCCGAAGGAAAAAATATTACTGTTTCTTATGAAGAAAAGGAAAAAAATATTTATGTTTTTGCAGATAAAAAAAGTTTGAAACAGGTAATTATAAATCTTCTGTCAAATGCTATTAAATATAACCGTGAAAATGGAAGGGTTGAAATAACGGTTAATATCAAAAAGAATGACAACGTCAGAATTAGTATTTTTGATTCAGGCCATGGGCTGGATGATAAACAGGTAAAGGATCTTTTTCAGCCCTTTGAACGTGTTGGCGCTGAAAATAGTGGTGTAGAGGGCCTTGGTATCGGTCTTGTTATCTGCAAGAACCTGATGGAAGCGATGAATGGAAATATCGACATCTCCAGTGACCCGGGAAAAGGGAGTACTTTTTCGGTGGAACTCCAACGATTTAGCGGTAATTAATTATAAGATCAGAGTAATTTCATAATCAAATTATTTAACCTTTTAGATTAAACGGTTCTTCTCATCGCTTATTGTCTTGACATTTAAGGGCGCCCGTTGCCATTTATGAACGGCATGTGCAGCTTCAAAAAAGCGACATTCCGGCATGCAATTTTTACAGGCAGACTTGTTATAGTCCGCAATTTTTGCCTTGAACCTGACTTTCCAGACGCCTTACATTATCCCCCCGATGATTAGAGATTCCCTTCTTTTGTTTTAAATCAAAATCCAATTTTTTTTGAACCCTTTTTAAAGCAGTCTTATCTCAATCAGTGTTGCAAAACTGAGTTTCATTAAAAGGGGAACTTATTCTTGTTAAGTGCTAAAGAACCCCCAAATATAATTAGAGAATTGGAGAAGACTATGTTTAGCAAAGTAGTAATGGTTCTTTGTTTGATTGCTGCGCTATCTATCGTTAATGTCATACCGGTCAATGCTGAATATGGCGACATTATCATGAACAGATCTGCTTCCAGCATGAGAAAGGCAGGTGTCAAGGACGTACTTTTTCCTCACTGGTTTCATAGAATCAGGTATAAGTGCAAGGTTTGTCATGAAGATATATTCATATTGAAAGCCGGCGCAAACAATATCGATATGAATATGATTATGAATGGTGAAAAATGTGGCGCCTGCCATAACGGGATTATTGCCTGGGAGCCCCTTTATTGTGACAGATGTCATAGTCAGGTTGAAGGATGGGCTCCCGGTGCAAAGCAGAGTTCTAAAAAATTAAAATAACCTTCATTTTGAGGCTTATTATGTATAAAAAAAATAATAGATGTTTTTTCCGGGTTATTTCAATTATTTCTTTAATTCTTTTTTCCAGCTTACCACTTGGGGCTGCCGAAAAAGAGAAGAGTGATCCTGCAACAGGGGAAAAAGAACTCGCTTCCTCTGAAAAATCAAAGGCACCGACGCTTCCTTCTACACTCAGTGCCGGCTTTCTTGACTGGAAGCCTGCAAGTATTTCGGAACTTAATTTTCCCAGGGATCGTTTCGGTCTCGCCGATTGGGTAAAGCTGGTAAATGAAAAGAAGATTGAACCCAAGGGCAGTTTGGATCCTGAATGGACTCCCGATGATGAATTGGTTATTGATTCAAAAGTGCTTTTCCAGACAAAAAGTGATTTTATGAATGATGTCATCTTCCCTCATCAAGTCCATTCCTGGTGGCTTTCCTGTGAAAGCTGTCATGATACGGCAGGAGGCCCTATTTTCCAGATGCAGGCTGGAGCTAACAGGGTTTTGATGCCGGAGATCGTTGCGGGAAAATGGTGTGGAAGATGCCATGGAAAAACGGCTTTTCCGCTGGCTGACTGCAAAAGATGCCATACCCGGTCCAAAAAGATTGAGCCCACAGAAGATATGATTACCAGAGGCGTTGTCGTGCCGCCTCAGGAGATAGCTCAGGAAACTATGGATATAATCATTTTTAACCGATATCAAAGAAGAAGAGACCAGGCTCATATTCCACCTGCACAATTTTCACATTCTGCTCATCAACGTGACAATATGGCGTGCAGTGATTGCCATCCCTCAATATTTATACCGATTGCGGGAACCAATGATATTACGATGGTCAAGAATATGAACGGTGATTTTTGTGGTAAGTGTCACAGTGGTGATAAAGACTCTCCTTTGTCGAGTTGGGATTTGACACATTGTAAAAACTGTCATATTGGTCTCCAATAATCAGTACATCAATTCAATTTATGCGGTGACTGCCACTTAGCGTTGGCAGTCGCCGTTTTTTTCTGATACTGCTCCCTCCTTTCAACCGGTAATTCAATTTACCTATTGTGTTATTCCTTTTTTTTTGTTAGAAGAAATAAGAAATTTAAAGGAAGGTAATGAATTATGCAAACCAGGTTATGTCCTCAGTGTGGCGCTGAATATTTTTCTCATGTCGATTCCTGTGCAGATTGCCATGTTCCTCTCAAAGATTTTCTGGAAATAGAGAAGGAAAACGAAGAAAAAGAGCGCTTTTACCAGGAATCAGGTGGCGAAATAGTTCCTGTCAAGGAAGGAAACGGTCCGTGGCTCAAAGAATTAAGACGTGTCCTGCTTGATAAGGGTATTGAGAGTTGCATCAGTTTAGCGCCGGGGTGCAAGCCTGGTAACTGCAGCTCCACATCATTATTGTTTATTGCTAAAAATGACCTTGAAAGTGCAGAAAAGTGTTTAAATGAATATTATTTATCAACACATCCTGAAAGCAATGATGTAAACCCTGTTGAAGAAGAAAATTGTCCGGCATGTGGATATCATGCGCCGGAAGGCGTTAAAGAATGCCCTGATTGTGGTTTAGTTCTTATTTTTGAAGAATATTAAGACTTTAAAGTTGACTATCATTAATAAAGATGATAATAATTTTGACATGAAATACTTAAAGTCGAATAAAGGTGAATTAACGCTCGGTGGAATCGTTTTAATTCTGGTTTTGCTTGCTGTAGCGTATATTGGCGTTAAAATGGCTATACCGCTTGTAAGATATCAGCAAGTAAAAGAAATATTCAGAAAAGAGGTTGCTCATTTGAAAACTGCAAGTGTGCCTGAAGTGAGGAGAGTAACCCTGATTCAACTGAATGACATTAGAATTAAGCTATACCCGGATGAAGACTTTGAAGATGGACTGAGAATATACAGAGAAGAAGAAGAACAGCCTTACATTATGGAAGCCGCCTATGAGCATGTTGTTTCCTTTCCCGGTGGATACAAATATAAATATGTATTTTATCCCAGAAGAGTAGCAAAGTGGAAATAGTCTGGTGCAACAGAACCTGATGCTTTAATAGATATTATTTATAAAAAAAGACTTTGCTTATTTAGGTTTTTTCCCGTAATGAATCTCCTTGACACCCCCCGGATAATTGTATACAGTATACATTCTTTTTTTCTCTCGGAAATAATAACACATCTACGGTTTTAGATCTTTATTTTAGGAGGCACTGAAATGGGTAGGAAAAAGATTACTGTCGTCGGTGCAGGCCATGTAGGAGCGCACTGCGCACTATGGGCTGCGACCAAGGAGCTTGGCGACGTAGTTCTTGTCGATATAGCGGACGGTCTTCCGCAGGGCGTCGGTCTCGATCTGGCGGAAACGGGCCCTGTTGAAGGTTTTGATTCCATTATTGTTGGTACTAATGGTTATGAAGAAACAGCGGAGTCGGATGTCGTAATAATTACGGCAGGACTTGCACGAAAGCCGGGTATGAGCCGTGATGATCTTTTAGCCACTAATGCAGGTATCATTAAGGGGATTACAGAGGAGATTGTCAAGTATTCACCAAATTGTACCATCATTATGGTAACTAATCCTCTTGATGCTATGGTTTATGTTGCAAAAAAAGTGAGCGGTTTTCCAAAAAACAGAGTCATTGGTATGGCTGGCGTGCTTGATTCCGCACGTATGAGAACCTTTATCGCTATGGAACTCGGTGTGTCCGTAGAAGACGTTACTGCTTTTGTTCTTGGTGGTCATGGTGACACGATGGTTCCTCTCCCAAGATATTCTACGGTGGCCGGAATCCCAATTACAGAACTCTTACCTGCCGATAAGATTGAAGCAATCAATGAGCGTACCAGAAAAGGCGGTGGTGAAATTGTAGCGCTTCTTAAAACAGGTAGCGCATATTATGCCCCTTCCGCTTCTGCTGTTGAGATGGCTGAAGCCATAATAAAGGATAAAAAGAGAATTCTTCCCTGTGCGGCTTATCTCGAAGGTGAGTATCATATTGATGGTTACTATATGGGTGTTCCTGTTCTGCTCGGTAAAAATGGAGTAGAAAAGGTCATTGAGATAGAACTTAGTGACGATGAGAAAAAAGCACTTGATCATTCCCTGGATGATGTTAAGAGAAATGTGGAGAAGTTAAACGTCTGATGAGAACAATAACAGCTTCTGATATTACCCCCCTTGTAAAAGAAATGTGCATGTCAGCCAACTTTGATTTGGGTGATGATGTGCTCGATGCATTCAGGAATGGTCTTGAAAGAGAAGAGTCCCATGCCGGGAAAGCCGTTCTTGAACAACTCTTAGAAAATTCACGTATAGCCAGAGAAGAAAGATCGCCCATGTGCCAGGATACGGGCTTCGCCGTATTCTTCCTGGAACTTGGGAGAGACTTGCATATTGACGGTGATATTTACTCTGCCATTAATGAAGGTGTAAGACAGGGCTATGAAGAGGGGTTTCTTAGAAAGTCAATCGTTTCTCATCCTATCAATCGTGTAAATACCAAAGATAATACGCCTGCCATCATTCATATCGAAATCGTTCCCGGTGACAAACTGAAGGTTACTTTTGCTCCCAAAGGTGGTGGAAGTGAAAATATGAGTTCTCTCAAAATGCTTAAACCTTCTGACGGTATTGAAGGTGTTAAAGATTTTGTTGTCGATGCCGTAAAAAAGGCAGGACCCAATCCATGTCCTCCTATTATAGTGGGCGTTGGACTTGGTGGTACCTTTGAAAAGGCGCCCTATCTTGCAAAAAAAGCGCTTCTTCGCCACGTAGGTGAGAGGAGTTCAGTCCCTGAAGATGCGAAGCTTGAAGAAGACCTTGAAGGACTCATCGGTGATCTTGGTATAGGTCCCATGGGGTTCGGCGGAAGAGTGACTGCGCTTTCTGTTCAGGTAGAAAGTCATCCCTGCCATATCGCTTCTCTTCCCGTCGCTGTTAATATTCAATGCCATGCTGCTCGTCATAAGGAGGTTGTCATCTGATGGAAGGAATGAAGAAGCTGACTACACCTCTTAGTGATGCCGATGTGGAATCTCTGAAAGTTGGTGATAAAGTATCACTTACCGGTGTTATTTATACAGGCAGGGATGCTGCACATAAACGCCTCGTGGAGCTTTTAGATGAAGGAAAAGAACTTCCTTTTGATCCAAAGGGACAGATCATATATTATGTGGGTCCTGCACCGGCCAAGCCGGGTAAACCAATAGGTTCTGCCGGACCAACAACGAGTTACAGGATGGATGCCTATACACCCAGATTGATTGAAGTCGGTCTCAAAGGGATGATAGGAAAAGGATCAAGGTCAGCCGAAGTTGTAGATTCAATGAAAAAGCATAAGGCTGTTTATTTTGCAGCTGTTGGTGGAGCGGCTGCGCTTATAGCAAAAAGAATTATAAGTAAAGAACTTGTAGCCTATGAAGATTTGGGTCCTGAGGCTATTTTCAGACTTGAAGTAGAGGATTTTCCCGTGTTAGTTGCTAATGATGTGACCGGAGAAGATCTTTACAAAAAGGGAGTTGACTCCTACAGGAGGGATTAAGGATGAGTGCTGACGGTCACCATGAAGTAGCAAAAGACGAATACATTGCACAAATTGAAGAGCTCAGTGGGGAAGATGTAAGCAAGTGTTACCAGTGCGGTAAATGTACGGCTGGTTGCCCTATGGCTGAGAAGATGGATCTACCTCCTTCAATGGTTATGAGGTATATGCAGTTAGAATTGTCCGATGATTTGAAAAAAGCGACTTCCAGGTGGGATTGTGTCGGTTGTCTTGTTTGTGGAAGCAGGTGTCCCAAGTTTTGTAATCCCGGTGCCGTTATGGAAGCACTCAGGATGGAAGATATGCGCAGTGGAAACAGGGATGAAGTCATCGAAAAGCTTCCTGTCAATTTTGTTAAAAATGCACCGCAGCAGGCAATCGTGAGCGGTTTTAGAAAGTACGTACCATAAAAGGTGTTATGATGAATATTCCATACTATCCCGGATGTACATTAAATACGAATGCAAAGGACCTTCAGCAATGTGCTGAATATTCGGCCCAGGCTCTCGGTTTTTCAATGGTTGAACTGACCGATTGGAATTGCTGCGGTGCTTCATTGCCACTTACTGACAATAGTTCCATGGGTTATGCCGGTCCTGCTAATGTACTCATAAATGCGAAAGAAGAAGGAACTAAAGAGGGCAACGAAGATAAGTTGACTACTCTCTGCGCCGTTTGCTACAACGTCCTGAAGAGGACTAACTATGCATTTAACAATGATAATAATAAGCTCGATACTGTAAACTCCCTGTTGGAAACAGATTACAAAGGGGATACCAATGTCCTTCATTATCTCGAAGTATTAAGAGATGAGATTGGCTACGATAAGGTTAAAGAAAAGGTAACTACTCAGTTGAAGGGATTAAAAGTAGCTCCATATTATGGATGTTTTCTTTTGAGACCACATAATGAAGTTGGCCTTGATGATCCTTATTCTCCGACAATATTTGAGGGTCTTCTTGAAACTCTCGGTTGTGAAGTTGTTGATTTTAGTCATAAGGGTGAATGTTGCGGCTCTTACAGTGCAATGACTAATCCTGAAAATGTTGCCAACTGTTCTTTTGGTGTTGTTGAATCTGCAGTCGCCGCTGGTGCTGATATTATTGCAACAACCTGCCCCTTATGTCAGTTCAATCTCGATGGAAACCAGGTTAAACAGAAGTCCCACTTTGGTGATCTCGATGAAATGCCCATTATTTACTTCACTCAGCTTTTAAGTATTGCTCTTGGAAAAGATATTAATAGCATTTCCTTTGATTCAAACAGTATAAGTCCGTTACCTCTTTTAAAAGAAAAAGGGTTCGTGTAAAGGAGAGAATATGTCTAGAACAGGTGTATTTGTTTGTCATTGTGGAACTAATATATCTGCGACGGTTGATGTTGTAAAAGTCGCGGAAGAGATGAAAAATCAACCCGGTGTTGTCTATACGGAAGATTACAAGTTCATGTGCTCCGCACCGGGGCAGGGGAAGCTGAAGGAGATTATAGAAGAAAATAAACTCGATAGTGTTGTCATTGCGGCTTGCTCACCTCATATGCATGAAAAAACCTTCCGAAACGCTTCTGAGGCGGCAGGTCTTAACGCATTTAAAGTTGAAATGGCAAACATCAGGGAGCAATGCTCATGGGTTCACCCTGACAAGGCTGAAGGGACGGTAAAGTCGCTTGACCTGACCAAAAAGATGATTGAGAAAGTCAGGAACAATGAAGAATTAGAAAAGATTACTATGCCTGTTACCAAAAGGGCACTCATTGTTGGCGGTGGAATTGCCGGAATCCAGGCAGCTCTTGACATTGCTGCATCAGGAACTGAAGTTGTTATTGTTGAAAAGTCCAGCTCCCTCGGTGGGCATATGATTCAGCTTTCAGAGACCTTTCCTACGCTCGATTGTTCACAGTGCATTATGACGCCAAAAATGGTAGAGGCCTCTCTCAATCCGAACATCAAGATTTATACCTATGCTGAAGTTGAAGCGCTTGATGGATTTGTTGGCAACTTCAGATTACGCATTAGAAAAAAAGCAAAAAGTGTTATAGAAGATGAATGTACCGGATGCGGTATATGCATCGAAAAATGTCCTAAAAAAGTTCCCAATCCATTTGAGATGGGTTTGGGTATGACTAAATCCATCTCTGTTCCCTTTCCTCAGGCTGTTCCAAATGTTCCTGTTATTGACAGGGATAGCTGTATTTATTACAAGACTGGAAAGTGCCGGGTCTGTGAAAAAGTGTGTGGACCTAAATGTATCGACTTTGAACAAAAAGATGAGATTATCTATGAAGATGTAGGCGCCATAGTTGTAGCTACCGGTTATGATACCATGCCTCTCGATAAGTTTGGAGAGTACGGTTATGGAAAATTTAAAGATGTAATTGATGGTCTAACCTTTGAAAGAATGGCTAGTGCTGCCGGATATACGGCAGGCGAAATTCAGAGGCCTTCTGATGGAAAGGTTCCCGAAACGGTCGTATTTATCCAGTGTGTCGGGTCAAGAGATGAGAGTAAAGGCGTCAGTTACTGTTCAAAAATTTGCTGTATGTACTCAGCTAAACATACCATGCTTTATAGACATAAGGTTCATCATGGTAAAGCCCATGTCTTCTATATGGATATCAGAGCTGGTGGAAAAAACTATGAAGAGTTTGTAAGACGTGCAATAGAAGAGGATGGTGCTCAGTATCATAGAGGGAGAGTTTCGAGAGTATATGAAAGAGAGGGTAAGCTCATTGTTAAGGGCGCTGATACAATTAGCGGAAAGCCACTCACAATAGAAGCCGATATGGTCGTTCTTGCAACAGCTATGACGGCCAGAAAAGGCGCTGATAAACTAGCTCAGACTCTAGGTATTTCTTACGATAAATATCAATTCTATTCTGAGTCTCATCCAAAACTGAGACCTGTTGAAACAAATACGGCGGGAATTTTCCTTGCTGGTGCATGTCAAGGGCCGAAAGACGTCCCTGAAAGTGTTGCTCAGGGCTCGGCTGCTGCATCAAAGGTTCTTGGTCTTCTTTCTCAGGAAACTCTACAAAGAGAACCTATTACAGCAGAGGTTAATGAGGCTAATTGTATCGCATGTTTTGATTGTTTGAATATTTGTCCCTATGGAGCGATTACATCGAAGGAAATAAAAGATAGGGATGGCAACCTTATTAAAGAAGTTGCCGAGGTGAATCCCGGTGTATGTATGGGATGTGGGCTATGCAATGCTGCATGCAGATCAAAAACAATTGAGCTTAGAGGCTTTTTGGATTCGCAGATATTTGCAGAAATTAACTCACTGGCGGCCTAAAAAGCATAAAACTACCAAAGCTGTAAAACGGCTTAGTATTGAAAACTGTTAGAGGGAATGTATGTCTGAAGAAAGCAAAAAAACAGAAAAGGAATGGAAGCCGAGAATCATTGCTTACGTCTGTAACTGGTGTACCTATGGAGGTGCTGATCTTGCAGGAACGAGCAGAAAGACCTATGATGCGTCGGTAAGGGTTATTAAGCTTCCATGCACTGGAAGAATTGATCCGCTGTTCCTGATTAAAGCATTTGAAAGAGGTGCTGATTCGATTCTTGTATCCGGTTGTCACCCCGGTGATTGTCACTACAATACAGGTAACTTTCATGCCAGAAGAAGGTGGACTGCTTTTAGAGACCTTCTAGAGTTTAGTGGGATTGATATGAGAAGGCTTCACTTCTCCTGGATTTCTGCGGCTGAGGCTGTCAAATGGGTTGATGTTGTAAATGATGTTTCTGAAAAAACAAAGGAACTTGGCCCATATGATGAATTCCAGAGAATTAACGAGAGGATAGAGGAGTATGATGGAATCTTTGCGCAGCAAGGCTAAGGAACTTCTACAAAGTGGTGATGTGACCACGATTATTGGTTACGCTGCCGGAACCAAGAAGGGTAAGACAAAGCCTTATTTTGCCTATACACCGGAAGAGTGTGAAAAACTGATATTTACACCTGCCTGCGTCAACAATCTTGTTATATATCTTACACGCAAGTTTGATTTTATGAAAAAAGGGAAAGTAGCCATTGTTGCAAAGGGTTGCGACATTAAGACTATTAACGTTCTCATCCAGGAGAACCAGTTTAAAAGAGAAGATATCCTAATTCTGGGAGTTACCTGTGATGGTGTTGTCGATAAGGAAGTTGTTTACGACGGAAACACTCTTAGCGATGATGAGAAATCGATAAAATGTATCACTTGCGATGTAAATACGCCTACCGACTTTGATCATCTATTTGGCGAGGGAGTGGAATCTAATGCCCTAGAACCAATGACCGGTGGTATTTATGATGAGGTTGATAGAGTCAGGGGATTATCTCAAAGTGAAAAGTGGAACTACTGGATGGAGCACTTTGACAGGTGCATTAAATGTTATGCCTGCAAAAAGGTTTGCCCCCTTTGTTATTGTGATGTTTGTATTACCGAGAAGAACAGACCACAGTGGATCGAAACAAGCGCCCATTCCAGAGGAAACTACGCATGGAATATTAAGCGTGCAATGGATTTGTCGGGCAGATGTACCTTCTGCGGCGAATGTGACAGGTCCTGTCCCGCTGAAATACCTTTGAATGTTATTAACCAGGAAATGTCCAAGCTCAATTACGAAGCCTTTGAGGGGTATAGAGCAGGATACCAGACTGAAGAGATACCACCTTTTGTCTCCTTCAAGGAAGACGATAAAGAAGATTTTATCAGGTAGTTTTACGGAGAAGATATAATGACACTTAAGCTGCTGAAAGAAGATGGCCTGAAAAAACTTGTTGAAGCGATGAATGCCGCTGATACGAGAGTCGTAGGACCTAAAAAGAACGAAGCCGGAATGGTGATATATGATGAGGTTTCTCAAGTGTCTCAACTTGACCTTGATGAAATAATTGGAAGGTACTCTCCTAAAGATGCTTTCTTTCCACAACATGAGACTGTCATGAGATATAAGCTCGATGGCACGAATGTTCATGTTGAGCCTGAAAAGCCCACCATTAAGGAGACTGTACTTCTGGGCGTGAGGCCTTGTGATGCAGCTGCTGTAATTTCATTAAACAGTGTTTTTACCTGGGATTACATAGACAACCTTTTTACTGAGCGTAAGAAGAAGGTAACCATCATTTCTGTTGCATGTAATAATGCTGATGAAAGTTGTTTCTGTACTTCTGTAGGTTATGCCCCTGATGGAACTGAGGGGAGTGATATCCTTCTTAAAAAGACAAAAGAGGGCGGTTATTTAGCTGAAGTAGTTACAGAAGAAGGGGAAGCTCTTGTTGCCAGGTACAGTGACATTTTTCTAGAAGGAAATGAGGCTACTGAAATAGAACCTATTGCTGAGGTAGCCGATCTGGGTGTGAGCATTGACAAAATTAAGGCATGGCTCGATGATCCTAAAAACTTCGAACATAAGGTTTGGGATGATCTGGCTGCCAAATGTGTCGGCTGTGGCGGATGCACCTTTGTTTGCCCAACCTGTCACTGCTTTGATCTTGTTGACGAACCATACGGTGATCAAGGCAAAAGAGTTAAAAACTGGGATGGATGTCAGTTTGATCATTTTACGCTTCATGCATCAGGCCATAATCCGAGAGAGCATCAGTCGCAAAGATGGAGAAACAGGTTTAGCTGTAAGTTCAAGATCTATCCTGACAGGTTTGAAAAGAAGGGCTGTGTAGGATGTGGTCGATGTATAAGGGTTTGTCCTGTTAATGTGGACATTACGGAAGCAATGACGGAAATCTCAGAGATGTCGGTTTAAAGGAGAAATTTCAGATGCACAATCTTTACGTTCCACACCTCATGACCATAGAGGATATAACCGTAGAAACTCCCGATGTTAAAACCTTTCAACTTGTATTTAAAGATGAAAAAATGCGGGATAGTTTTGAATTCAAGACCGGTCAGTTTGGTGAATATTCCGCCTTTGGCCATGGGGAGTCAACATTCTGCATTGCTTCAGCAGATACGAGAAAGGGATATATACAGTGTACCTTTAGAAAAGTTGGTAAGGTTACTGAGGCACTTTCCAGGTTAGAAATAGGTGATACTATCGGGTTCAGGGGACCTTATGGCAATACTTTTCCCGTTGACCAATGGAAGGGTAAAAACCTGATATTCGTTGCCGGTGGTATTGCTCTTCCTCCACTTCGTTCCGTTATCTGGACCGTTCTTGACCAACGTGAAGATTTCGGCGACATTACAATCGTTTACGGTGCAAGATCGGTAGCCGACCTTGTTTATAAGGAAGAATTAAAACACTGGGAAGAACGAAAAGATGTAAAGATGGTTACAACTGTCGATCCTGGTGGTGAAACACCGGAATGGAAAGGGAAGGTTGGCTTTGTACCGACAGTTTTGGAAGAGACGAATCCATCGAGCGAGAATACCATAGCCATTGTATGCGGACCACCCATAATGATTAAATTTTCACTTCAATCACTGGAAAAGCTCGGTTTTACAGAGGATCAGGTCATATCGACCCTTGAAAACAGGATGAAGTGCGGTTTGGGTAAATGCGGACGCTGCAATGTTGGCAATATTTATGTTTGTAAAGACGGACCGGTTTTTACGGCGGCAGAGATAGCTGCAATGCCGAATGATTTTTAGAGTATTTATTGGAGGATTAGATGGGAAAAGATAAGAAAATAAAGCCTGCTATCGCCTGCGGTGACAAAACAATCCTGCCGGAAGGTGCAAAAAAGATTCCCCTTGTTATAATGGGGAAGGAATATATGATTCCCGAGACGCTGACCGTGATGAAAGCGGTAGAGTATGCAGGTTATCAGTATACAAGAGGATGTGGCTGTCGTGGTGGAATCTGTGGGGCTTGTGGCTTTTTCTATCGATTTGAAGGTGATTATAAGCTGAAAACCGGTTTAGCATGTCAAACGGTTGCTGAAGCAAATATGATTATTACTCAATTGCCTTTCTTTCCTATGAAGCGATCAGCTTATGACATTGAAGGTCTTGAAGGTAGTCCTGAAGAAATTATAAGAACACATTATCCTGAAGTTTTTAAATGTGTCGGTTGTGCTACCTGCACAAGAACGTGTCCCATGGATATCGACGTTATGGGTTATATCGCTGCAATGAAGCAGGGTAACATTAGCAAAGCTGCTCACAAATCCTTTGATTGTATTCTTTGCGGTTTATGTGCCAGCCGTTGCCCTGCACAGATTTCACAGCCTAATGCAGCTCTCATGGCTAGAAGGCTTCATGCAAAAATTCTTACGCCTGCAGCAGCGCATATGAAAAGCAGGGTTGAAGATGTAAATGCTGAAAAGTACGTACCTATGCTGGATGAACTTGCTACCCTTGATGAAGATTCTCTCAAGAAACTTTATCTTGAAAGAGAGAGGGAACCCGATCTTGCTAAACCGGGCGAATGGATGCCTGAAGATAAAAGTCGCCTCTAATATATTGAGATTTTATAAGGAGATTTGCCATGTCAGGATATCCTGAAGAACTAAAAAAACTGATAGCTGCCGTTGAAAAGACGAGACCTGAGAGGGTAGCTAAAGCCAGAAAGGGTGATAACTTTCCTGCTTTAACTCTCGATCAACGGAAAGAGTGGCTTGATAAATATCACCCCGATTATAAGCCTGAAGGAAAACGTACAGTTAAAGTAGGCCCAAATAAGGGTGATTTTCTTCCTGAAGAAGTTGTTAATATACTTGAATCAAAAAGTCGTGTTAATGTAAAGAACGTCGATCTTTCATCCTGTGATATTGAGACCGATGTTCTGGTTATTGGCGGCGGTGGAGCCGGAACAGCGGCTGCACTCATGGCTCAGGAAGCGGGATGCAAGGTTGTTATTGCGACAAAATTGAGGCATGGCGATTCAAATACAGTAATGGCAGAGGGGGGGATTCAGGGAGCTACACAGGAGCCGGATTCGCCTTACTATCACTACCTTGACGTTATCGGCGGCGGGCACTTTACCAATGAGCCGAAGCTTGTGGGAGCACTGACTAATGATGCGCCACTTATTTTGAGCTGGCTTGAAGGTCTGGGAGTCATGTTTGATAAAGAGTCAGACGGAAGGTTACGCGCTCGCCATGGTGGTGGTACATCAAGAAAAAGAATGCACTCGGCTGGAGATATGACCGGTGCTGAGATCATGCGTGTAGTTAGAGATGAAGCAAGGAACAGGTCTCAGGATATTAAAGTTATCGAGTTTGCTCCGGCAATAGAACTGATTCTTGATGACAAGGGAAATTGCTCCGGTGCTATTTTATTCAATCTGGAAACTAAGGAATTTATTACCGTTAAGGCTAAGTCTGTTGTTATGGCAACCGGTGGTGGAGGAAGGCTTCATATTCAGGGTTTTGCCTGTACTAATCACTATGGAGCTACTGCTGATGGACTTGTTATGGCATACAGGGCAGGTGTAAAGAACGTTCTTATGGATTCAACTCAGTATCATCCAACCGGTGCTGTTTACCCCGAGCAGAATGTTGGACTTCTTATTACTGAAAAGGTAAGAGGCCTTGGTGCTCAGCTTCTTAATGTAGAAGGTGAACAGTTCTGTTTTCCTTTGGAACCTCGGGACATTGAATCTTCCTGTATTATCAGGGAATGCCTTGATATTGGCAAAGGGGTAATGACTCCCATAGGCAGGGTAGGTGTATGGCTTGATTCTCCAATGATCGATGAACTTCATGGAGAAGGAACCGTTAGAAAAGAACTTCCAGCCAAATATATTCAGTTTATCAGACATGGAATCGATATCAGTAAGGTACCTATGTTAATTTATCCGACACTGCACTATCAGAATGGCGGAATTCATATTATGGATAAGGGAGATACGACACTTCCCGGATTCTACAGTGCGGGAGAGGTAACCGGTGGTGTTCATGGAAGAAACAGACTGATGGGTAACTCACTGCTTGACATTTTAGTCTTTGGCCGTAGGGCAGGAATTGCCGCTTCAGAACATGCAAAGAGCGTTAAACAGGGTAAGCTTAATCTAAAGCATGTTGAAACCTTTGAAAAAGATTTGGATAAGGCGGGAATAAAAGAAGCGCCGGTTGGTCCAATGGTTCTACCTGACTATGCGCCGGAAGAAGTTAAAAACAGGCAGTGGTCACAAATGAATATCTAAAAAGATTAAGCTTTGTTGATTTTAAAGCCGGTCTCCAGAGACCGGCTTTTTTTGTTATTGCCTTAAATTTCAGACAGCAGCGCTGTTTGCACTTTTCCGGGATAAGAAGGGGTGGTTGTCCTGTTTCTTAAAAGCCGCTGTTTACGGCAGAGCTAATTCCTTAGCCCTGTTTTGCTTTGTTCTCATGAATAAGTACACCCTCCGGTGTTTCTGTTTTAGCTACATTATGACATCTTTTGCAGTCTTTAATCGGGAAGGAGACCTTCCCATGGCAGCGACCGCAGAACTGACCGGCGGCAAGAAAGGTCATCTTCATATTATTGGCGCCTACTTTATCTATGAATATGGCAGGATGACAGACGGAACATTTTATCAGGTCGGAATGAATGCCATGATCAAAAAGAACGTTTTTTACTACCCTGCTTCTGCTTTCAAAGAGAATTTTGTTGTCCCTTGTCTCTTCTTTTACCTCATTACTCAGTGAAGGCAGAGGGGTGAAATACTTGCCCTTAACCAACTCGGCCCAGTTAATAAAACCAAATTTATCAAGTGGCAATTTACCGTCTTTTAGTTTTTCGGGATACCATTTTGAACCGACCTTCTCTGCTACTTTTTTGATCTTATCGTGGTTAACAGCATCAGTTTTATAGAGGTGTGCTGATTCGGCTTTACCTGCAACATGGCAATTTATACAATCTTTTTCGGTATGAAAGGCGAGTTTGCCATCATGGCATGTTCCACAGGTTTTGCCCTCCTTGAAGGCATTATGAGAGAGATTATTGCTCCATCGTTTCATTGTAAAAATGTCTTCATGGCAGACCTTGCATTCAAACCATATGCGATGCGTCCAGTGAGGGTAAAGAACAGGCGCCAAACCTTTTTTTTGCATGGCTTTCATATTTTTTTTCATAACAAAGTTGCCAAGAAAGGCTTCCTGTTTTTTCCATTTCATCAGTTTGGCAACCCGTGCATTCTCCTTCGCTACCTCTTTTGAAATCATTTGAACTATTACTTTTAGATACTTTTCAACCTCCTTGTTTGATCCATGCCAGTTTGTAAACATGTATGCCATCGTGTTTGCAATATCAAGCAGATTGATTTTATCTTCAAAAGCCATTTCCGGAGAATCGGCTTCTATTATCATGGCTAGAATTTCGGAAGGTAAGATGTCCTTGTTTTTCTTGACAAGAAGCGCAAGCTCCTCAAACTTTAAAGCCTTATACTTTGCTGTGAAGTTTTCTCTAAAAGGGCTTGATTCGGCAAATAAATTGCCACAAAGAGCAATTAAGAAGATAAGAGATAACAAAAAACGAGACAGAAAAATATTCATCAGATCAACCCTCCATAAAGAAAAGAAAAAAAGTCATTATAATTTATAACAGGTTCTCCAGGTGACAACGCCCGCAATCGGTCACTGGAAACGCCACCTTGCCGTGGCACTTGCCACAAAACTCCCCCTTAAATATTTCAGTCATTGAGACTCTAACCAATTGAGAGTCCTTAATGGGAAATATTGATGGATGACAGTTTTTACAATCAAGCCAGTAAGTGTGGATATTATGTGGGAAGTAGGCATCGGCCATGAGTCCGACTTTAGGTTTCAGTATAAAGTCAATACCTTTTGGATTTGTTTTGCCAAGTGGCGATTCTTTACTGAATATTATTCTTTCGAGTATTCTCTGGAAATCGATTCCCATCTCGAACTTGTAATTATTTCCACCGATAGGAATGGTTTTTACGATGGGAGAAAATGACAGGGACGGTTTAATGGTGCTTGACCAGATAATAACAAAGTCGGCTGTCTCTTCCTCTTTGCCGGCCGCTTCATCGGGGTCTAAAGATGAAGCAGGGTTGATGAGGTTCCTGTTAATAACTTCTTTCCAGTCAACAAGACCATATTTGTCTTTTGGGAGAAAGCGTTGGTCAATAATGTTTTTTTTATCTTTTCCTCCAATGAGTTCAGCTTCAGCAGGGGGAGGTGTAAAGACGAGCTTTTTCGAACTTGCAAGGGGCTTTGTGCAGGACATAACAGAAAGAGGAATAGAAAAAATAAATAAAAAAAATAAAGCCTTATAAGTGTTTCTAAAGGCGGTATTTTTTACTTTATTTCCTCTTTGCATTTTGTACTACACCTCCCGTATAGCCGGGTCTCATTGAATGACATTTTTCACACTCGATAGGTTCCCAGGCTATGATTCCATTATGGCATTTACCGCACATCTCGCCCTCCATAATGACGTTCATGTTGATTTCATTGGCTCCGGCCTTCATGACAAAAATATCATTATGGCAGACCTTGCATTTAAATCTAATTCGATGGAACGTGTGGGGAAACAAGACATCCTTGACGCCAACTTCCCTCATGGAAGCAGCATTTTTATTGAGAATGACATCGCCATATTGTCCTGTTGTTGCCGCTGTGGCGGAATTATCGGTTAAGAAAAGAAGGATAAACAATAAAATTAATAAATGAGATAACTTTTTCATATCAATCATTGTAAAATAATTTGAATTGTTAACCGATAATAACAAAAGAAATCTTAATTTAAAAGGATTCTTTTAGTATTCAATACTTCAAATGAAATAAATGTGATCCTGATAGGAAGATCCATAAAAAAAGTAGTTTAGTTTTAATGATTTAGAGATAATATTATGAGTAAATATTTATTGAAATAAAGTGCGGCAGTCACTAAAAATGAATATTTGGTCTGATAATAAACTGTAAGTCCCCTTTTCTATCTTTTCTTTCCAGGGCGCCCGTATATTTTCTGCTGCCTTCCCATATAAAGCCAAGCGCAATGGAGGCAGCTAAATGTTTTTCTTTCCAGGGAAGTTTTTTATCTACAATAAAGTAGTGCCTTACAGGGCTCAGACTATTCATGTCTATATCATACCTGTACTCAATCCCGCTATTGTCAATAATGGATCCGGCCGAAGCCTTGTAATCAAGGCGGCTTCGTCTCAGAGCAATATAAAGAACATCTTTTATGTCTTTATGATCGTGGAACTTGGCCCCAATGCGGTAACTCCAGCTTAGCTTGTAACTTTCGAACTTCTGGTCACCTTTTACTTTCCATTCCAGCTCAGCCCATTTATCGAAGATCAATTCATTATCTCTAATATGATAATCTCCCACACTTAAAAGGTAGCCCATGTAACCAAAATTGCCTTTTTTTCCTTTTTCACCGGGGCGAGTAAATTTGAGTACATTTCCGAGAAACAAATTAAAAGCGTAAGGTTCTTCAAATCCTGCGGTAACGGCTTTAACGAGATTGACGTTTCTATTAATACGGGCCCTGTTGTAAAAATCCTCATCATTTTTTCTGATAAAGACACCCGTTACGGGCATGGGGAAAAGGGAGGCCTCAACAACAAAAAATCGGGGAAGAAGGGAACTGTAAAAGAGTTTTTTATAAACCGCTAATTCCGTCATGTCGCCTGCATCCGGAACAGGCGAGTCGGTAAGGTTGACATAGAGTCCCGTATTTGAGTAATAAGCGTCCAATTCATATTCTATGGTATAACGTTTAAAATTATTTGTTGATTTGTCTCCCGCCGCATTACTTTCTTCAGCAAAGGCAAAGAGGGGAGAGAAAATAAGGAGAATGAATGAGGAGATGAGGCGCTTCATAATTCATCTGGAAAATAAAAAGGCATAAAGGTTCGATATAATAATAACAAGAAGATTAACATTTCACTATTTCTTGTTCTATTCGAAGTAAGGGGTTTATTTATTAAGGACAATGGATTTCTGTCTATCTTCGTATAAATCCTGTTAATAAAATGGAAAAGCCAGTTGCCCTGTTTCCGGACTATCCCTCCCGTCATCGGTAAAATTAGAAATGCTCATACCGAGAAGCCTCACCTTTTTTTCTCCTGCCTCTGTGGAAGCAAGTAAGGGCATAATTAGATCCATCATAGGGCCGGCCCCGGTAATGGCTTCATTGACAGTTATACTTCGTGTCACCTGTTTGAAATCAAAGTACTTAACCTTAAGAGTAATTGTCCTGGCAGTGCGTTCCCGGGGCTTTAGATATTTCTCAATTTTTTCTGCAAGTACCTTAAGAACATCACCCATTACATTAACATCAATTATATCTTCTTTAAGGGTTGTTTCTTTCCCCACTGACTTTCGTACCCAGTGAGTCACGACGGGCCTGTCATCGTTACCATGGACGATTTTATAGAAATATCCTCCTGATTTGCCAAAGAGTGATATAAGTTTTTCTTTATCCAGCTTTTTGAGATGAGCTCCGGTTTTTATGCCCATATGATGCATCTTTTTTTCAGTTACTTTTCCCACGCCAAAGATTCTGCCAACGGGGAGATTATCAATAAAGGCGGGCGCTTTTTCAGGTGTAATAACGGTAAGTCCGTCTGGTTTTCGATAGTCGGAAGCCACTTTAGCAAGAAATTTGTTGAATGAAACACCGGCTGAAGCCGTCAACCCTCCTGTTTTTTCCACTATTTTTTTCTTTATTTCTCCGGCAATCTCTGTTGCGCTTGTAATCGCTTTTTTGTTTACCGTTACATCGAGATAGGCTTCATCAAGTGATAAGGGCTCAACCAGATCGGTGTATTCGAAAAAAATATTCCTTATTTCATTGGATACTTCCTTATAGGCATCGAACCGTGGCCTTAAAAACACAGCGTCAGGGCAGAGTTTATAGGCTCTTGAGCAGGGCATGGCCGAGTGAATGCCATACTTTCTCGCTTCATAAGAGCAGGCAGCAACGACTCCGCGGCTTTGAGGGTCGCCTCCGACAATAAGGGCTTTGCCTTTAAGTTCAGGTCGGTCTCTCTCTTCGACTGAGGCAAAGAAGGCATCCATATCGATATGTATAATTTTTTTTGTTTTTTTCATTCTCCTGGAACGGTGGGCGATCTCTGAACAGTCGGGCATGAATCTATAGTGTAACATATTGTTTAAGGGCGCTTTCAAAAAAATCCCGGCTTCATCTGCAGTAAAGGGGGGACTTTTTTTGAAGCGCTGTGGAATCAGGCGCTTTTACCGGAAGCCATGAACCAACGGCTCTTTTAGGAGAATATATGAAGGTAGAAAATGATATCCATAGAGGTTTATAAAATTATCCTTTTTATTGTTACCCTTTTTCGTTCAACAAAAGGGGTTCATATGCTATAAAAAGAAAGGGGGAAAAGGAGAGATGGCGAAAGAATGGCAGCGCTAAATATTTCACCTGCATCGATAGAAAGACATTACAGGAAACTCGATAAAATCGGCGTTGCCGGTTCAACGAGAGAAGCCGGTTATATACGAACAGCCTATTCTGTTGAAGAGACATCGGTCATAGAATATATTGCTCAGGCGGCAAAAGGCGCAGGACTGCTGACCCGATGCGACGGAATTGGCAACCTTATTGTTGAAACACCCGGTAATTATAATGAATACGTTGAGACGGGGTCCCATGCTGATACAGTCCCTTTTGGCGGCAATTATGATGGACTGGCAGGTATCGTTGCCGGTCTCGAAGCTATAATTATGTTGCATCGTTCTTCAGAAGTGTTAAAAAAGGGACTCCGATTAAGGGTCTGGCGTGGAGAAGAGTCGGCCGCTTTCGGTTATGCCTCAATGGGAAGCAGGGGGGCTTTCGGTTGTCTCCATGGGCCGGCCCTTAAAGCGAGTTATAAAGGGCACACGCTGGAGGAGTGGATGCACAGGTGCGGCGTCGATTCAGAGTGTATAAAAAAAGGCGTTCCTGCGCTGTCACAGGAAGAAATAGATTCCATATCAGCCTATGTGGAACTCCATATTGAGCAGGGTAACTTCCTTGAAGTTAAGAGTAAAGACATTGGTATTGTAAGCGGCGTCAGGGGACCTGCGCGCTATCTTGTACATTTGATGGGTGAATTCGATCATTCGGGAGCAACGCCTATGGGCAGTGAATATAGAAAAGATACAAACCTGGCACTTGGTTATATTCTTGTCGCCCTCCATGAACTGGCACAGGAGCATTTGAATAAAGGGATGGATCTTGTTCAGACCATGGGCGTCATCAACAGTATTAATGATCTCAATGACAAGTATGGAGAAGTTTATAAAAATGCCATATCCAAAGTGAGTGGATTTGCTTATTTCTCATTCGAAGTAAGAAGCTGCAATGAAAATATGAATGAATATTGTAAAAATGCCAGGCTGCTTATAGAGAAAAAAGCAAAAGAAATGGGTGTTGAAACTCACATTGAGGAATTGTCTTTTACGCCCGGTATAGATTCCCTGCATATGGAAATCAGGGAATCTATTGAAAAATCCTGCCGCGAAACAGGGGCCTCTTTTCTTGAAATGGTAAGCGGCGCCTGGCATGATGCGGCCGTCATTGCCGAACAGAAAAGAAGTGACGGATCCTTAATTCCTTCGGGACTCATTTTTATCCCCTGCCGTAATGGCAAAAGTCATTCTCCCGATGAATACTCAAGGCCCGATCAAATTGCCAAAGGTGCAATTGTTCTGGCAAAAACCTTGCTTAAGCTGGCCATGGAGTAATTATTTTCCATAAAACTTTCTATCGTCTTTTTATCCCTGCTGTCTGCGGCCTATGCGCCTGAAAATCACCACACCGGACATAAGGACCATGGCGCTGAAGCAGTATCAATAGAAAATTTCGTTAAGGTCTAAATGAGGTTTCTATGCTCGGTGCGCTTCTTTTAGACAAGCTTGATACTATGGAAGAGCCTTTCACGACAAGTTAAAAAGCCTGCCGGAAAGAAGGGTAAAAGGTATTGAAAATTTAGGAAATCATCTCATCGTTTCAAAACCCGTATCCATAAAAAAATTAATGAAGGTAATAGAAGAAGAGATGTGTGGTGAAAAGGCAGGTGAATAAATGAGCATTTGCCCATAGCAGTTATCCATTTCCCGCCAGGGTTTGTTAAGAGGGGGAAATAGGGTTTCTATAAGTGCTAATTACCAGCTTTATGTTAAGTATCTCTCTAAAATTCAAAGTCCAAAGAGATATTCCCGTTAATTCCCCTTGGTTCATATTCGCCTTTCAGCCAGCTTCCGGAAATATGGTCCCGATTGTCCAAAACATTTCTGATCCGAAGCCTGAGAGCCGTATTTTCGATGGAAAAGGCTTTATTCCACAAGAGGCCGACATCAAAATAATAGCGGTTGTTAATGGTTTTGAACTTATTACGCTGAACGTCGTAAGCGCTTTGTGCCGTCATATATCTGGCAGATGGAGAGAGGAAAACATTTTCGGCAGTTGTGATGGTCGTTCCCGCGTTGACGGTCAGTCTTGGAGAACCGATCATGCGGTGGTCGTCATCAACGAGAATGTGTCTTTCAACATCGGGGTTATCGGCATCGAAAGTAGAATCGAGCCAACTGAAATTGAGCCAGTTGTCCATTCCTTCCTTTGGTCTGTACCGCACGTCTCCTTCCGCACCCCATCCCTTGTAATCGCTCAGGTTAGTCCAGGGGCCTCCCCAGGAGATAAAGTCCTGCAGGTACTGATAATAAAGGGTGAATGAGCTCCTTCCCTTGCGGCCGCTGAAATAGAGGATATTTTGCCACTCCAGGGTACTCAGCCGTTCGGGCATATCAGCCGTATCGTTTTGCTGAGCCCAGGCAGGGGTGGTGGGGCCGGCGTTGTTAGCGCCCCAAAGCTCCATCCGGCTGGCCATTGGCGCAGGCATTTTGACTACATGGTTATACATTAACTTGCTTGTCCAGTTATCAGTTGCCTTATAGACGAGAGCAGCCCTTCCACCGGGAAACCAGTCGTGACCGGGCAGGACCGTATTCCGGTCGGCACGCAGGCCGAGAACCGTTTTTAGCTTTTCCGATGCCTCCCATGTGTCGGAGAAATAGAATCCAAGCGCATTGGCTGAACCGTCGAGAAATGTATCGCCATCATCACTTCTGAATGTTACATAGTCGTCATGGGAAGCTTGCACACCCGTTTGTATGATGTGGGTTTTGCCCGAATAGATTCCGCCAAGTTCAAGATTGTAGTCACGGGACTTCAATTCACCATCTCCGCCTGTTTCCGGGTCTTTGGTTTCAGTCCTCGACGCTGCCCTCAGAATGGCATGGCTTATTAAAGCGCTGCTCCACTTCTGTTCATTGCGGAGGCTGGCGGAGTAGATCTGTTCGACTACGGAAAGATGCCGGTCATGTGCAGCAGTGCTGGAGGAGATAACATAACCGCCTCTGGCGGAAATATGCGGCCGTTTGCTTTCATAGGCCTGCAACTGGCCCGACCATCCTTTGTAGCGACCCCGGGTGACAAAGTGGTACTGGCGCTCCGATGCCGCTACCCAGGAATGCCCTTTTGTACCTTGCAGACCGGCATCTTCAATCTTTTCATCAAAAGCGCTGAATCCGATTCTACGCTCCATAGTCAGCAAGGTGCTCATCTGTTTGTCCTCTTGCCACTCCTTTCCTGCTGCCACTGTGCCGCGATAATCAACATCGCTGCCTGTAGTTACCGATAAACTCGTGCCGTCAACCTTGCGGGTGATGACATTGACTGTTGCCACCAGGGTGTTTGCCGCTTCGAAAAAGGAGGAGGGGCCGACGATTACTTCCACTTTTTCCACCTCGTCCAGGTTGATGGGTCCGTTAAGAAAATCAGGTTCATTGATGCCGATAATCTCATAGCCGTTGACCATGAGGGTGAGCTTCTGGTTGTCATTGGCGTTCAGGCCGCGTACCCCTGCCACGTACTGGATGTCGCGGTGCAATACGACAAAACCGGGGATATGTTCGAGCAGGTCCTTGAGGCTCTGGTAATTACGCTTCCTGATGGTTTTCCTGTCTATGGAATAGGCTGTACCGATGGTTTCATCGAAGGGCACCTTGATCCGGCTTGAGGTAGTAAAGGTTACTTTACCCAATTCTTCAAGGCTCAAATCAAGCAAGTCCTCCCGGGCGTTGCCTGTAATCGGTCCAATAAGCAGTAACAAAAGAATTGTGCAGATAATTGTATAGTTGCTCATGTTTTAGATAAACTTCTTATTGAATCCCTGGCGGGTGCATTCCCCCCGGTTCGGGATAAAGCGGGAACGTAGTCTCCGCGCTCATACCCCGCTGCTTGCGGCGGGTGATTGATTAATTACAGTCATGAAAAAGTCTGTATATATAAATAAAACTTATAGCAATAGATTTGTCAAGTGGGCGGCAATGAGGAAAAAAATGATATAATTAAACATAAATAGAAAATCCGGATTCGTTCCTGTTTGTATATTGAAACAATAAGCCAGGCATAAAGCTTGTGACTGTGCATTTTTTCATAACCCCTCCCTGTAGAGGTTTAATATTCCCCGCCTTGATAAGGAGCACCCAGAGGGCATAAAGGGCTTAAGGGGTGGTTGAATAATCAGCTGCTCTTCAATAATTGGTTTTTTTATGGGGTGGAGCTTTTACCACCCCCAACCCCTCCTAAAATAGGAGGGGAGTGTAAAAGATTCCCCGACTTGATAAGGAGTTTGTTAATAATATTTCCACAGCCTGGGGAAAGTAAAAAGGCAAACCTTTTAAAAGAGCCGCCTATAATGTCTTCACAGCTCTATCTGAAAATTTTTGTAGTTATTTCTTTGCTCATTTCCTTCGCCCAACCTCTGGGCACAGCAGTACCCTCACGCTCCAACCTGGTTTCCGTATACCTTTTCCGGCTGGCCGAGAACATCCAATGGGCCAATCAGGCCAATATAAAAACCTACCGCATCCATATCATCGATGACAGCCGCAGTATTTATGATTCCCTGAAAGGCGTTGCCAAAATCAAAAAACTTCATGGTAAGCCAATAAAGGTGACACGTTCCACAAGAAGCGATGTGCCGGCCGACGCCCATCTCATTTATCTTTCCGCTGACAAGGCCGGGGACTACCCCCGGATTTTCAAAGAAGCTCAGGGGCGAAACGTCCTGCTCGTTTCGGACAGTGTAGCCAACAAGCGTATTATTATGATCAACCTTTTTGAAACGGAGGAAAAGGGGGTTCGCTTCGAGATCAACAAGGCCAATATTCTCAACCAGAATCTGGGAATAAATCCCGATATTATCCTTCTCGGCGGAACAGAGATCGACGTAGCCGAGCTCTACAGGAAAGCCCAACTTTCTTTGAATGAACAGGATGAACGAATCAATGCCCTTCAGCGCGAAAGAATGGAACTGGAAGAGAAGATGAAAGAAATCCGTCAGGAAAGGGGCGCCCTTAAGGAAGCGGTAGATATAGAAAAGGCCGCTCTTCAGGAGGCCGTGAAGAAAACGAAGGAACAGGAAGCGATTATAGAGGAAGGTCATAAAGAGTATGATCTATTGATGCGGAAAAATGAACAACAGCAAGATATTATCAATGATCAGAAGGCGCTTGTTGAAAGTGAACACAGGAAATATGAAGAACTGACGGAGCGGATACGTACACGTGAAGAAGCCCTCAGTAAACAAGAGAAGGAAATCGAGGCCCGCTCGACAATATTGGAGGAGCAGGGTGAGAAAATAGAGAGACAGGAAAAAACCATTGACGAGCAGGAGGAAGTTTTAGCCAGGCAAACAGATACTATTTCAATGCAGCAAAACTTTCTCTATGCCCTCATGGCCGTTGTTTTACTCATTGCCGGTCTGGCCATAACCATCTTCCAGAGCTATCGTATGAGAACACGCACTAACGCCCTGCTTATTGAAAGTGAGCGAAAGCTTAAAGAAGCGCAGCACATTGCCAGTCTGGGTCAATGGGAATTGAACCTGAAGACAGATAAACTTGACTGGTCCGATGAAGCTTATCGTATCTTTGAAATTGACGAAAAGACTTTTGACAACTCTTATGAAGCCTTTATTGACGTTGTTCACCCCGAGGACCGGCATATGGTTAGCAGGGCCTACACCTCTTCAGTTGAAAGAAAGAAGCCCTATGAATTGGTCCATCGATTACTCATGAAAGACGACCGCATTAAGTTCGTGCGAGAACTGGGTCGTACTGAATATGCAGAAGACGGCAGTCCTTCGCGTTCTATTGGCTCCGTACAGGATATTACTCCCCTGAAAATGGTAGAAGAAGAACTCAAAGCGGCCAAGGAAGAGGCCGATCTGGCCAATCGGGCAAAGTCGATTTTTCTTGCCAATATGAGCCATGAACTGCGTACTCCCCTCAATGCTATTTTAGGCTTTTCACAAATGATGGCCCGCGATGCCGCAGTAACGGAAAAGCAACGGGAACAGGTTGGAATTATCAATCGGAGCGGAGAACATCTTCTTGCCATGATCAATGATATTCTTGATCTCTCCAAGATTGAAGCAGGTAAAACGGAGCTTGAGATGAGGCCTTTTAATGTGGAAAGCCTCCTTGACGACGTGAGTGACATGATCCGCCCCAAAGTGATGGAAAAGTCAGTTACCTTCTCCCTTGAAAAAGATTCACTAAGGGAGCGATTTGTCAAAGGGGATGCAGGTAAAATTAGGCAGGTGCTTATCAATTTGCTGGCAAATGCTATTAAGTTTACCGACAGGGGAGGGGTGACCCTGCGTGCTAAAACAGAGCCATTAATTGATCGTCCTTCATTCTGCCGGCTCTCACTGGAAGTGGAAGATACGGGATACGGTATTGAAGAGGAAATGCTTGGCCGTATCTTCGAACCCTTTATCCAGGCAGGCGAAAGGCGCGGTAATGTAAAAGGAACAGGCCTGGGGCTTGCTATAAGCAATTCATTTATTAAAAATATGGGAGGGGAAGTGAGTGTTGAAAGCAAAAAAGGGCAGGGTTCCCTTTTCAAAGTGGGGCTGCCTCTGGAAAAAGCCCATGTAGAAGAGCCGGCTGTCACGATTGTTCCCGCTGGAAATGTGACGGGACTTGTGCCGGGGCAAGCGTCTTATCGTATTCTGGTGGTGGAAGATGATCCGGAAAATCTCTTGCTCCTTACAACACTGCTTAAAGACGTGGGCTTTTCTATACGTGAAGCCGTAAACGGGAAAGAGGCCCTTGAGATTTTCAGGCAGTGGCATCCCCATTTTATCTGGATGGATATGCGCATGCCCGTTATGGACGGATATGAGGCGACCTCTAAAATACGGGACATGGCGGGAGGCCATGAGGTAAAGATCGCTGCTATTACGGCAAGCGCATTTAAAGAACAGAGGGGGAAAATTTTAAATGCCGGATGTGATGAAATACTATGGAAACCCTTCCAGCCTGAAGAAATCTTCCACATGATGGAGAAGCTGCTCGCTGTCAAGTATCTTTATGAGGAAGAGGGCCAAGTGCCTGCCCTATCTCATAAGGAACTGACGCCTGAAATTTTGTCGGCTTTGCCTTTAGATCAACTGGAATCACTTCATAAGGCGGCAAAAGACTTTGATGATGAAGCGATGGAGAAGCTAATTATTGAGTTAAAAAAGCTTATGCCCGAAGCTGCAAATGGGCTTGGTTCCCTGCTGTCGGCCTTTCGCTTCGATATTATGATTGATCTTTGTAATGAAGCGATTAAATTGAAGAAGAAGGTGCAATAAGGCCGACAGAAGTGCGGTATTTGGTACTTTTTGAATTTACTTCTTAGCCTGACGACTATGGGGAGAGGGGGGATTTGAGCGGCTGACAATTAGACAGTTTCCCTATAATAACCAAACACAGCGACTCTGTGATTTAGATATTAACCCTGGAAACCATTGCTATCAGCTATTCCTTTGTTACACTTAAAATAAGGGATATAAGCGTTGAAAGCAAAGTGAGGAATGGGCACCTTTTTTATAGTTTCCATTTTTCTTGAAAAGGGCTTTTTCGCAGTAGATTTGCCCTAAGTCCGGCAGGCTCCCAGACGGTTATTTCTGATTTTCAAAAAATATAAATAGTGTCAATCCAGAAATTATAATAAATCAAACTTTGTTTTCAATTCAGAAAGGCGGGATTTTTTGCAAGGTCAAGGAAATCAAGGGTTTCGCCGAGTCGTACTGCTGTACGTCGCACAAGCAAAACCGAAGATTGACGCAGAGATTGCGGAAAAGCACCCTTTCTGGATGAAAACTAAATAAAGAGGTTTAAAAAATGCCCTTAATCTTGAAAATACCTGTCTTACTCAAATATTTCCGTCTCATAAAGCCCGCATTGATAATTGTATGCAGTCTGTCGTTAGCAACGGCCTGTACACCCTCCAAGCCGAAAGAAACCTTGCCACGGCTTTCTAATATGGGTCCGGCCTCATTGCACAAGGTACAAAGCAAAAGGCTGGAGCTTTTAATGCATGAGATGGAACATCTTGTTTTCGAACGGCTCTACAGTGAGCTCGAGCGGGACCGCATCCGCCTGCGAAACGCTAAACAGATAGCAACACTCCTTACCGAAATGGCGTCGACAATCAAGAACCCCGACTATATAAAAAATAACCTCAATCTTGATGAGAAGAATCAACTTTACTTTGAGAAACTTGCCGCTGATCTTGACCGGCGGGCCCGGATAGTAAAAGAGGCCATAAGGTCGGAAGATCCGGCATCGCTCAGAATGGTGACAGGAAAAATGATTAACGCCTGCAATGCTTGCCACGATCAGTTTCGTGACATGAGTAAAGAAAGCAAAGAGCTAAAGGATCTCATATGAAAATATATGCCGAAAAACGACACTCCATGCCATATTACCTGAGCTCTATCAGCAGAATATGCTTTCCGGCCCTTTTAGCCCTTTTTTATCTAAATACCACGGCCATTGCAAAGGATGTCGACAGGGAGATAGAGCTTCTCAGGCAAAAGCTGGAACAGCAAAATCAACGTATAGAGGAACTTGAAAAAGAGCAGTCCGGGATAAAATCCGACAATAGTATCAGATCCTTTCTGACTGTCGGCGGGCGTGTACAGTTTGACGCCCTCTATAACCGGCCCAGTGTTGGAGGACCGGGTGGCGGTAATTCCGGTGATCTCTCTGTTTGGCCCGGAGCTGTCCCTCTTGATAGTAGCGGCGAAAGGGGGCAGTTTAACTTTCATGGCCGCGACAGCCGAATCTGGCTGAAATCACGAATACCGACGATAGAAGGATATTTAGCTTCTCTCATCGAAGTTGATTTCTGGGGTTCCAGCGGCAATGAAAAGATCAGCAATTCGCACAATATACGCCTGCGACACGCTTATCTCGAGATAGGCCAACTGACCATGGGCCAGACAAACTCCACCTTCCATGGTACAGGCAACCCGGATACATTTGTTCTCCCGGCGACAGATGTTTTTGCGCGCCAGCCACAGATTCGTTTTACGCAAGCCTTTCAAAGTGGAGATTTTCGGATAGCGCTGGAACAGGCGGAAACGACGCTTACCAATACATCGGGAATTCAGCTAACTCCCGATGATGACCGCTACCCGGACATTGCAAGCAGGTTAACCTTGCGTGGCGATTGGGGTGAGGCCTCCCTGTCGGGCTTATTTCGCGAGATCCGCAGTGACGGCGCCCTGGTGGCAGGCGTGGAAGATCATGTATGGGGATATGGCCTTTATGCATCGGGGCGTTTGAATACTTTCGGTGTGGATAATCTCAGATTGGGCATTGCCTACGGCGATGCCATCGGACGATATGTAGCGGGGAATACTTATAATGACGGCGCTATTGATTCACAGGGGCAAATTAAGCTGCAGACAATCGTCAATGCACATATTTCCTATCAACACTGGTGGAGTGACAACATTCGTTCCAACCTGGCATATGCTTACGTTCATGCCGATAACGACCTCAATATCGTTCCCGCAACAGTGGACAAAGAGGCTTATTCCCTGCATATGAATATTATTTTCACCACAGTTGACAATGTATTGTACGGCATGGAGTATGTCCATGCCGAACGGGAGCTGGAAAACGGACAGGATGGAGAGCTTGACCGTGTGCAGTTTCGTATGCGCTATGACTTCTGAATGACGACGGGGCAGCAGTGATCTTTCCTGTACCTCGTCCATTATAAATTGCTTTTCCTTCCCTTTTGATTCCGTTGCGTGAAGGCATTCCGGTACTTGCCCCTTTAATCTCTCAGTTTTTGATTAATGGGAAGAATATGGATTAGTTGTTAAATGAAACCCGGATTCCACACCATCATAGCGACATCATTTCCCGGCCTGTTCATTTTATCTTCAGGCTCTAAAAGGCTGAAAAGGGCGAGCAGGCCGTCGGGCAGTTTCAGTAATGGCAGCCCCATTTCATCCCGATGGATATGCACATGACGGTGACCTATGGCTACGAGGCTTCGGTAAAAATACGTTCATTACCCGAAGCTGTACGATATACTTATAAAGAGGAGAAGAAAGAATCTGCTATGCCGGAAATCACTCTCACACCCGACATGTTGGCAGAATTACCTGAAGAACTGAAGCAGGCATTGAGGGAGGCTGCGTACAACCTCGATATTTCAACCACTGATGAAGTGATAGGTCGGATCCGCACTAATTACCCCCATATTGCTGAGGGATTACAGGTATTGGCAAAAGAATTTAGTTTTGACCGGATTCTGTTAATGTTGGATGAATTAAGGAAAAATAATGATTAAAAAGAGTCATGATTTCGCTAAAGTGAAGAAGGGCCGATGCCGGCTTACTATCTATCAATTAAGGGTAACAATAACTGTTGCTGCATTAATTTTCTTTTCTTTACCTTCCTTTTTGTATGGAGACAGGGGTTCCGAGCCGTCAGAAAACTCGTTGACAGCCGATGAAAAAGCCTGGCTTGACAGGAATCCCCACATTGCCCGTGAGGAGGCCGGCTACCTCTTTAACAATCTTGAAGACCGTCTTGGCTTAAGTATTTCAGACATCATCAGTACCTATGGAGACCGTATTCCCGGGAGCCAGGATGAACACATAAAAAAGGTATCCCATTTGAACAGAGCTAACCCTTTTTTACAAACCATCAATTATATCGATGGCAGCCAACGCATCCGTTATGTATCACCGCTGGAACCGAACCGGAGAGTCATCGGTTTAAAAATAGGCCTTTCCGGTCCTAAAGCTGCCCTTGAGGATGCTTTATCGAGCGGTAAGCCCGTTCTTTCAAGTCCATTTGTCATCATCCAGGGCAAAATGGGCTACTCCCTCATGATTCCACACGCTAAAGAGGGAGCCTTCGAACTGGTCTTCAGAGCAGAATCTGTCTTTGGTCCTGAAAGCCCCTTTCGAATGCATCAGGGAATTGCCATAAGAATTAGAGATGGCCACCAGACAGTCTATAATTCACCGGACTTTAGAGAAAAGAAAGGGTTGGTTCTAAGAACAAGTCAGCAGATGATGGGACACAATTTTCAATTAGAGATCATTCCAGGCGACCTTGTTGGGGAGAAAACTTTACTGGTTGGAAGCGAACTCGATTACCCTCCCTTTGCCCTGGTCAATAAAAAAGGTGAAGCCCATGGATTTAGCGTGGACCTCTTCAAGGCGGTAGCCCAGGTAATGGGGCTGAAAGTGCGATTCCGCGTAGGCTCATGGGAAGAAGTGCGTACTGCTCTGGAAAAAGGTGAAATTGACGCCCTGCCGTTAGTCTCCTATTCGGAAGAACGGGAAAAGGTATTCGACTTTACGGCGCCTTATACCACATCTGATGCAGTGGCTTTTATACGCAAAGGGGATGAAGGGATTGTCAGGGAAAAGGATTTGTATGGAAAGAGGATAATCGTTATGCGGGCCGATGCCACCCATGACTATCTTTTTGAGCAAGGGATAACACAAGACTTGCTGGCAGTTAAGTCAGTAGCGGAAGCATTGCGCCTGCTGGCCTCAGGTGAGGGAGACCTGGCTTTTCTTCCACGTTTAACAGGTTTGCTGGAAGTTAAGGAAATGGGATTGAATAACATTGTTACCAGGGGGCCAGGCTTTAACGTCTATGGACGGGGCTACGGCTTTGCAGTTCGGGAAGGCAATGCGGAACTTCTGGAAAAACTTAAGCTGGGGCTTAGTATCGTTAAAGCCAGTGGCAAATATGATGAACTTTATGACAAATGGTTTGGACTGGTCGATCCCAGAGGCGTTTCGAGAGAGACGATCCTCAAATACACTGCAATAGTTAGTACGGGATTTCTTTTAGTGCTAACGGCAGCCCTGCTCTGGTCCTGGTCCCTGCGACGGGAGGTGAAACAGCGGCGTTTTGCCGAGGCGGAACTTAACAGGCAAAGAATCTTTGTGGAGGCAGTTTTAGAGAACATACAGGATGGGATTGTAGCCTGTGATGATGAAGGTCTTCTTGCACTCTTTAATCGTGCTTCACGTACTTTCCACGGAATAGATGTAGAAAGCTTACCTCCTGATGAGTGGGCAAGCCATTACGATCTTTTTCTGGCTGATGGCGTCACTCCCATGTCGACAGAGGAGGTTCCTCTTTATCGGGCCTTTCGAGGTGAAAGGGTGAAAAACCAGGAGATGGTTATTACCTCACGGGAAGGGACCAAACGCACTGTTGTGGCAAGTGGCCAGGCCATGATCGATGAAAAGGGGAGGAAACTGGGGGCCGTCGTCTCCATGCAGGATATCACTGACCGCAGGAAGGTGGAAGGGGCGCTGAAGCAAAGTGAGCAACTCCTGCAAATGGTTATCGATACGGTTCCCGTTGTTTTGGTTATGAAAGATCGTGATGGACGTCATTTGCTGGTAAATCGCAATTTTGAAGAGGTGACAGGCGTGAAAAGGGAAGCTGCCATAGGGAAGGTCGATGCAGATATTTTCCCTCCTCATGCAGCTGCCAAAATCAGGGAATTTGATGAAAAACTGATAAAGGAAGGCAAGGAAAACTTTCAGGAAGAGGAAGTACCCGCTCCCGATGGAAGGGTGCATACTTTTTACAGCCGCAAAGTTCCTGTTTTTGATGAAGAAAATAAGGTGACGGGCCTTGTTCTTGCGTCGCTTGATATTACGGAAAAGAAAAGAGTCGAAAGGGAACTGCTCATTGCCAAGGAAGAAGCCGAAGCCGCTAATCAGGCCAAAAGCACTTTCCTGGCCAATATGTCCCATGAGCTTCGTACACCGCTCAATGCCATCCTCGGCTTTTCCGAAATGCTGGGTTATGACTCTCATATCAAGGCTTCTCAAAAAGAAAAACTTCATATAATCAGACGCAGTGGAGAGCACTTGCTGGATATGATCAATGACGTTCTGGATCTTTCCAAAATAGAGGCAGGCAAGGTGGAGATAGAGAACTCTCCCTTCGACCTTCATGCCATGTTGTCGGAAATCGGTCAAATGTTTGAAATACGTGCCCAAAGTGCAGGTTTGCTTTTTAATCTGGACATTGATCCGGCGCTGGTACGCTATATCAGGGCCGATATAGGTAAACTGCGCCAGGTTCTTATTAACTTGCTGGGCAACGCAGTGAACTTCACGGCAAAAGGCAGCTTTTCACTGAGTGCCCGTTCTTTGCCTGAAGCCCATAGTCCTGCCCGGTGCACCTTACAATTGGACGTAGCGGATAGTGGTCCCGGTATCCCTGAGGCGCAGATAGAGCGAATTTTTGAGCCTTTTTTTCAAATTGATGAAACCCGTACCTCGCCTAAAGGCACTGGATTGGGTCTGGCCATTAGCAAATCCTTTATAGAACTGATGAATGGAAGGATTTCTGTTGAGAGCAAATCCGGCGAAGGGGCACGATTTTCTGTTGAACTGCCTGTAAGCCTGGCGGAAGCGGCAGACGTGAGCAGCCTTGAGGTGGATAAAACTTTGGTAGCGGGACTCGAAGCGGGACAGCCTGAATGGCGTATTCTCATTGCAGAGGATAATATTGAAAACCGGCTTTTGCTTGGCGGCATACTGGAAGAGGCCGGATTTAAAACGAGAAATGCAGCCAATGGTGAAGAAGCGATTGCCCATTTTAAAGAATGGCATCCTCATTTAATATGGATGGATATGCGTATGCCTGTTATGGATGGTTTCAAAGCCACCGCAGCGATTCGGTCTTTGCCTGAGGGCGATAAAGTAAAGATTATTGCTATTACAGCCGGCGCTTTGAAAGAACAGCGTAAGAAAATTATGGAGGCAGGTTGCGACCATGTAGTCTATAAGCCATTCAAGAGCCATGAGATTTTCGATGCAATGGCTGAGCACCTCGGTGTGCGGTATATCTACGAAGAAAGGCCGCAAGTAGAAAAGGCTGAGCCTGAGATCACTCTTACTTCAGAAATGTTGGCTGAATTGCCTGAAGAACTGAGGCAGGCTTTGGGGGAGGCTGCGCACAACCTCGATATTTCAGACGTTAATGACGTCATCGACCGTATCGGCAATAAACAACCGGACATAGCCGGGGGGCTGCTGCTTCTGGTGAAGGAATTCCGCTTTGAGAAAATACTGGAACTGCTGGGTGGAAAACAGTGATATGAGTGATAAAAATAAAAAATTTCCAGGCACCTCACCAATGCCGTTAAAAGAATTCCTTTCTTTTGCTGTTTCTATTTCCGCAACTCTCGATGATTTACACAAAAAAGAAGTTATCCACGGAGATATCCGTCCCGGCAATATCAACTGGAAGGCGGACAACCTAAAGGCTTCACTGATGAACCCTTCGGCAATGGGCGCCGGAATATCTTTGTTCAGCGCGGCACGCCTGCCCTATATATCACCGGAACAAACGGGCCGCATGAACCGTTTCGTCGATTACCGTACCGATCTGTATTCTCTGGGTGTGACCTTCTATGAACTATTAACGGGGGAAGCCCCCTTCATTTCAGAAGACCCGCTGAAGATGATTCACAGCCATATTGCAAAAAGGCCGCAGCCGCCTCACGAAAGCAGAAGCGAAGTTCCAAAACAGATTTCGGCCATTGTTATGCGGCTGCTGGAGAAAAATGCCGAAGACCGCTACCAGTCTGCTTTTGGATTACAGCATGATTTGAAAGTATGCGTCGATCAGTTAGAGAAGAGTGGAGCTATCGAAGGATTTGAATTAGGCTTGTCAGATTATACAGGCATATTCCAGATCCCGCAGAAGCTATATGGCAGAGAAGCTGAAGTAAAATCCTTGCTCGACTCTTTTACAAGAATCTCTGACGGGACGGTCGAACTTTTTCTGGTGGCCGGTTATGCCGGCATCGGTAAGAGTGCGTTGATCCACGAGGTACAGAAGCCAATCACCGGAAAACGTGGATATTTTATCAAAGGTAAGTTTGACCAGTATCAGCGAAATGTCCCTTACTTTGCCTGGGGTCAGGCCTTCAGCAGTTTGATAGACTATCTTCTGATGGAAAATGAAGCTCAGCTCAAAACCTGGAAAGCGACTATACTAAAAGCTGTGGGACTAAACGGTAAAGTGTTAGCTGATGTTATACCCAACCTTGAACGGGTTATCGGGCCACAGCCTGACGTAGCAGAATTAGGCGGGCAAGAAGCGCAGAATCGTTTTAATTATGTGTTCCAAAGCTTTGTCAGGGTCATGGCTCAAAAAGATCATCCTCTTGTGATCTTTTTAGACGATTTACAATGGATCGATTCAGCTTCGTTAAACTTGCAGAAGGTATTACTTTCTGATCCTGATCTGGCTTTTTTTCTAATCATTGGCGCATACCGCGATAACGAAGTGAATGCATCCCATCCGCTGACCATGAGTATAACAGAGCTAGAGCGAGCTGAAGTCAACCTGAAACGCATGAGCCTTCAAAACCTTACCGCAAATGATGTGAGTGCGCTTATTGCTGATACACTACATTGCAACCGGAAATATAGCGCTCCATTGGCAAAGCTGGTTTATTCCAAAACCGGCGGTAATGCATTTTTCACCCATCAGTTAATGCATACCCTGGATGATGAAGGAGTGTTGAATTTTGACTCAAACTCCAGGCAATGGCAATGGGATATGAATGTCCTGAAAGCAATGGACATTACAGAAAACGTCGTTGATTTAATGACAGGTAAATTGCAGAAGCTACCTTTCAACACAGTTGAAACGATAAAATTGGCGGCGTGTATCGGCAACCGATTTGATATGGCTACGCTGTTGATCATAGTCAACAAACCTGAACAAGTAGTTAAAGAATGGCTTGGACCGGCCTTGCGGGAGGGCATTGTATCTACGATTGATGATCACTATAAATTTGCTCACGACCGCGTACAGCAGGCTGCCTATTCATTGATCCCTGAGAAAGAGTTAAAGTCATTCCATTTGCAAATAGGCAGATTATTACAAGACTATCCATCCACGCAAGATCGGATTTTTGATATTGTTAATCAGCTAAATTATGTGGTGGAATTGATAACCGAGCCTGGGGAGCGCACTAAATTGGCTGAGCAAAACTTAATGGCAGCTCGGAAGGCAAAGGCCGCATCTGCTTTTACCAGTGCAAAAAAGTATGCGGAGACAGGGATTGGCTTACTTGAATCAAAGAGCTGGCAAAATGACTATGAGTTGACCTTATCGCTTCATAATGAAAATGGGGAACTCGCCTCTTTGACCGGGCACTACGACCAGATCCCGCATATTCTTGAACTGATTCGCTCGAATGCAAAAAGCTTCAATGATCAATTGGGCATATGTATGACCCAAATCGAAGCGGAAACTTCGCAATATAGATTTGCTGAAGCACTAGAAATAGGTTTAGACCTTTTGAAGGATCTCAATATCAAGGTTCCCAGGCCTCCTTCAGATGAAGACATTCAAAATTTATACGACAAACTTCTGAGCTTACTGACCGACGATCCCATAAAGCGAATACAAGAATTGGAAAAAATGACCGACGAGAGAGCTTCGGCCACCTGCTCGATTATTGTTTCCGAGATGTCAACATCTTATTTCGTTGATCCCTCTCTCTTTCCTATCCTCGTATATCTCGGCGCAATTTCTACACTTGAGAATGGCCTGAATTCCTGGTCGCCACATTTTTTTGGAAATGTTTGCGAATTGATATGCGCTTCAATTACTCCTGAAACCCCCGCAGATGAGGCTATCAGCTTAATCCAATTTAACAAAAATCTGCTTCAGGCAACCCGCAATATGCTGGATAATCCCATTACGGCGAAATGCCGAACAAAAGGAATGATGTTGCTAACATTTAATTCTCCCTGGGTTAGACCGATTCAAGAGAGCATTGAACTGGCAAAGACCACTTATCATACAGGTTTTGAGGACGGTGATTTACTCTACGGTTCCTATGGAGCGATTCTCTTTGCCTTTACGGCCTTTGCTGCAGGTATGAATCTTGATCTGTATCAAAGTCAAATATCCTGGTTTACGAACAGCCTGAGTCATACGGGCCAGAAAGCAACGCTGAACTGGCTTTCGCTTTATCAACAATCCGCTGAAAACTTTATAGAGCTTTCCTCAAAACCTGATGAATTAAAGGGCGCCTATTTTGATGAAAGCGAATGGTTGCCGAACGCTATCTCTGCAAAGGATACCTTCGGCAGGCACAACTTCTTGCTTCAAAAGCTAATATTGGTCTATCACTTTGACCGGGACAAAGCTTTAGTCAAATATGCTCATGAAGTAGATTATTTCATAAATGCCAACCCCGGTTCCTTCACCATATCAATGTATTACCTTTACCTTTCACTTGCAAAGCTGCGGTTATGCACTATACCGGAAAAAAGTAATGATACGATGGACTGGGTAGACAAGGCCTTGCATTGGTTTGAAATCTGGGCTGAATTTGTTCCGTCCACCTTCCAACATAAGTACGACTTAATTATGGCCGAAAAAGCCAGGGTGGCAGATGAAACCGATAAGGCTTTGTATCATTACGATCAGGCAATCCAAGGCGCCCAAAAAATGGGTTTTATTAATGATGAGGCATTGGCCAACGAACTTGCGGCAAGGTTCTGGCTTGGAAAAAAGCATGAGGATATTGCATCTCTGTATATGAAAAAAGCCTATAACTGTTACCGACAATGGGGGGCTAAAGGCAAACTAAAATATTTGGTAGCTAAATACCCAAAACTTTTTGAGACGGAAGGAGTAACTGATGAGCGGCAAACACCTCTTGATCTGGATACGGTCATCAAGGCATCACAAACCATTGCCAGAGAAATTGTATTAGATAAGCTAATGACCAAGATGATGCAAATTGTTATTCAAAATGCAGGGGCGCAACAAGGGTTCCTGATTTTGGAGAAGGAGGGTAATTGGGTCATCGAAGCCGAAAGTGATATCGACCAAGGCGAGGTGCAGGTGCTGCAGTCGCTCAACGTGGAAGCGCGTGAGGAGGTCTCCCCCGGTATCATTCATTACGTAGCCCGCAGCAAGGAAAGTGTGGTCCTGAATAACGCCGCCACGGAGGGTGGTTTTACCGATGATCTCACAATTCAACAACCTCAGTCGAAATCCGTCTTGTGCACACCCCTAATCAACCAGGGTAAAGTCAGTGGCATTTTATATCTGGAAAACAAGCTGACCACAGGGGCTTTTACCCCTGAACGGGTGGAACTGCTTAATTTGCTCTCTTCGCAAATGGCAATGGCCCTGGACAACGCAAAGCTATATGCAAATTTAGAAGAAAAGGTGAAAGAACGTTCTAAAGAATTAGCTGAAAGTGAGCATTGGTTTCGTGTGGTCTTCGAAAATGTGGGTGATGGCTTAATGGTACATGGTTTTAAGCCCGATGGCTCACCAGAACCATTTTTACATGTTAATCCGCCCTGGTGCAAGAAGTTGGGCTATTCCATTGAGGAAATGTTAAAAATTTCGCCCCTTGAATTAGACGATCCTGAAATTGCCAGGGAAGTTGTGATGGGAGCTATGAAAAATCTTATAGAGAAAGGTTACGCAGTCTTTGAGGCTGTTCAGATGCGAAAAGATGGATCAAAACTCCCGGTTGAAGTTAATGCCAGATTAGTTCCTTTTAAAGGTAAAGATTATATTTTCTCAGCTGTTAGAGACATTACTCTACGTAAAGAGGCGGAAGAATCATTAAAGCTGGCTAAAGAAGCAGCAGATGCCGCCAACCGGGCCAAGAGCGTGTTTCTGGCTAATATGTCCCACGAACTGCGTACACCGCTAAATGCTATTCTCGGTTTTTCCGAAATGATGAGGCGTGATCAAAATGCGCCTACCGACCAACAGGAGAAGCTTAGTATTATCAAACGTAGTGGCGAACACCTGCTGAATATGATCAACGATGTGCTCGATCTCTCCAAGATCGAAGCGGGACGTTTAGAGCTTGAACCGATGGCCTTTGATCTGCAGCAAATGCTGGCTGATATAGCTAGGATGTTTGAGGTTCGCGCCGAAGGCGCCGGGCTGTACTTCGTGCTGGAGACCGATCCGAAATTGACTCATTTCATTAAGACTGACTCCGGCAAGCTGCGCCAGATCCTCATAAATCTGCTGGGCAATGCAGTAAAGTTCACTCAGGAAGGAGGTATCGCTCTGCGTATCCGGACTCTGCCCATGGCTGATAGTCCCGACATGCATAATTTACAGATAGAAGTTGAGGACAGCGGGCCGGGCATCGCCGCAGAGCGCATAGAGCGTATTTTCGAACCCTTTGTCCAGGCCGGGCGCTCTCCAGCCTCGACGGAGGGTACGGGGCTCGGTCTGGCCATTACAAAATCTTTCGTAGAGCTTATAGGTGGTGAAATCAGTGTAGAAAGTAAGCCCGGAGAAGGGGCGCTGTTCCGTGTTCAACTGCCGGTGGCTCTGGCCGACGCCGCTGAGGTTGGAGTGATGGAGGCGGCCAAATCCGCAGTATCAGGACTGGAGCCGGGACAACCCCAGTGGCGCGTCATGGTGGTTGAAGACAACATTGATAATCGGCTGTTGCTGAGCAGTTTGCTCCAAGGGGTTGGCTTTCATATCAGGGAAGCGGAAAACGGCGCAGAGGGCGTTGCCCTTTTTGCACAATGGCAGCCTCACTTCATCTGGATGGATATGCGCATGCCCGTCATGGATGGCTACCGGGCAACGGCGAAGATCCGCTCCCTGCCCGGTGGGGATAAGGTGAAGATCGTGGCGCTCACTGCCAGCGCTTTCAAAGATCAGCGAAAGAATATTCTTGATACAGGCTGTGACCATGTTGTCTATAAGCCATTCAAGAGCCATGAGATTTTCGACGCTATGGAACAGCAGTTAGGTGTGCGATATACTTATGAAGAGGAGATGAAAGAACCTGCTATGCCGGAAATCACTCTTACTTCAGAAATATTGGCCCAGTTGCCTGAAGAACTGAGGCAGGCATTGAGGGAAGCGGCGCACAACCTCGATATTTCAGCCACTAATGACGTCATCGAGCTTATCGGCAACAAACAACCGGACATAGCCAGGGGGCTGCTGCTTCTGTTGAAGGAGTTCCGCTTTGAGAAAATACTGGAGCTGTTGAAATGAAAATTCATATCTATCTTTTTGTTCTGGCGCTGTTCTTCCAAATTGTCATGCCGGGCCTTGTGTCTGCCAGGGACAATATCACCCTTAAAGTGGGTATTTTCGACAATAAGCCCATCGTCTTCCAGGATGAAAATGGCCTTGCTCAGGGGATTTATCCCGATCTGCTGCGGGAGATTGCACGTCAGGAAGGCTGGGAACTTGAATTCGTTATGGGAAGCTGGGCCGAGGGGTTCGAGCGGATACTAAGCGGCGATATCGATCTCATTACAAGCATTGGCTATACCAGGGAACGTGATGCCTCCCTCGATTTTCCAAAGGAACATGTCCTCACCATGTGGGGGCAGCTCTATGTGAAGGAGGGGGAGAAAATTACCCGCATCCCCGAACTGGCAGGGCGGAAAGTGGCTGTTCTCAAAGACGGCATTAATGGCATCAATTTCCTTAAACTTTGCGATGAACTCGGGATCACCGTCAATGTGTTGGAGATGGACGATTATCGCCAGGTTTTATCTGCCATCGAGGAAGGTCGTGTCGTTGCGGGTGTAGTGAATAGCATTTACGGATACTCTAATGAGGCAAACTATTCCATCGAAAGGAGTCCCATTCGGTTCAGCCCAATGAAGTTTCACTTTGCTGCACCCAAGGGGAAGCATGCCCACGTTCTCACCCGAATAGAATCCCATCTGCGTATATGGCGGCAGGATAAGTCCAGCTTCTATTACCAGACCCGTGAGCGCTGGTTTGGTGTCGAGATCCCCGATTATATATCGCCACAGGTGACCCTGACGCAGGAGGAGCAGGCCTGGCTTAAATCCCACCCCCAAATAACGCTTGGATTCACCCCGGAGATTGAGCCCCTGATTATCGAGGCCGAAGACGGAACACTTTCAGGCCTTCTCACAGATATTTATGAAGAGCTTGAAAAATTAACAGGGCTCAAGGTAAATATTGAAATCGATGCATGGCCGGCAACGATTAAAAAGGCAAAGCAGGGAAAGATCGATGGCCTGCTTGTTGCCGCCCCTTCTTTGGCAAAATCAATGGGATTTCCTCATTCAAAGACACTTGCCAAAGGGACACCTGCAATCTTCGCCAGGACCGATACTACCTTTAATATTAACAGCGAAAAAGACCTTATCGGCAAAAGGGTCGCCGTACTCAAGGGTATTTATGTCGTCGAAAAGGCCTTGGCTCCCTATAAAGACGAGATAGAAATCATCGAGGCGGACTCTGCTGAGGAGATGTTGACACTGGTACTCAGAGGAAAGGCCCATGTCGCCTATGGACTGAGTTATCATAATTACCTCATTGGAAAACAGATGCTTGTAGGCATAAAGCCCGTCTACTTTTCAAAGCAATATAGTGCCGACGGAGTCGCAACCATAAGGCGTGATTGGCCTGAACTCGTCTCTATTATGAACAAAGCACTGGATAGAATCGGCCAGGCCAGGCTCAATGCCATTGCCAACGAATGGACACACATCAAAAAGAAGCAGGGAACCGCACAGCTTGTTCTGAGTGAAAAAGAGAAAAAATGGTTGAATGCGCATCCGGTAGTGCGTATCGGACTATCCTCCCACTCACTTCCGCTGTCCGCAGTCGATAAAAAGGGCAAACCTATGGGAATGCTCGTTGATTATTTTCAAATCCTGAGGGAATACACAGGAGTTGATTTTGAGTTCATTCCCCTGTCATTTCCTGAAATGCTTGCTGCTGCAAAAAACAGGGAGATCGATTTATTCATGGCTTTTGCTTCCTCCGAACGGAAAGAATATGCACGCTTTAGTGAAGCACTGTTTACGGTGCCATACGTCATTATCACACGGCAGGACGCACCCATTATTGTTGGAATGAGCTGGTTGCACGGTAAAAAAGCAGCAGTTATTCGGGATATTGTTATGCATAGGTATCTAGTGGGAAATGAGCCAAAAATTGGTCTTGTACCGACAGATTCCGTATTGGAGGGACTTAAAGCCCTTTCAAACAACTATGTCGATGCCTATATCGGGGATGCCCTGACTTCCAGCTACATGATCAACAAGGAGCATATAGTAAATCTAAAGATTGCGGCTGCAGCGGGTGTACCTGCAGACGAAATCAGGTTTGCCGCAAGAAGCGACTGGCCGGAGATGTTGGGTATCCTTAATAAAGTTGTTGAGGCTATTCCTAGCGAAAAACACGATGAGATTAACAACAAATGGATGACAATCCGCTACGAGAAAGACTTTGACTACAGCCTGATGTGGAAGATACTGGCTCTGGTTCTGGTTGGATTCAGCCTCGTTATATTCTGGAACCTGAGTTTGAAACGTACGGTAGAAGGGCGCACTGCCCAACTCCGGCAAAGTGAAAGGAGCCTCAATAAGGCACAGGCCATTGCCCATCTGGGCAGTTGGAACCTGGATATTCCCAACAATAACTTGCTATGGTCCGATGAGACTTATCGAATCTTTGGTGTGACCAAAGGCACAGCCCTCACTTATGAAAAATTTCTTGAACATGTGCATCCTGACGATAAGGCCTTCGTCGATCGTTCATGGCAGGCTGCCCTTGGTGGTGAGCCTTACAATATAGAACACCGTATTACAATAGATGACAAGGTCAAATGGGTCAATGAAAGGGTTGAACTTAAGTTTGATAAAGAAGGGAGCCCCTTAAGGGGTATTGGTACAGTACAGGATATAACTGAGCACAAGCGTATAGAAGAAACGCTTTACTTTACCGCTCAACGTGGATGGAGCGTAACGAAAGAGGATTTCTTTCAATCGCTCGTGACCTATCTGGCAGAGTCCTTTGGGGTGGCCTATGCCTTTATAGACAAATTGACGGAACATGAGACTGCGCTCACCATGGCCCTTTATGCCGGTGGCAAAATTACAGAGAATATTGAATACCCCTTGAAATACACGCCCTGTGAAAATGTGATGGGGAAGCGCTTGTGCAGCTATCCTAAAGATATCCGCTCTCTCTTTCCCAATGACAAACTGCTCGACGAAATGAATGCAGAGAGTTATATCGGCGTCCCTTTATGGGATTCTGCCGGAGAAGCAATCGGACTCATTGCATTAATGGACACCAAACCCTTAAGAGAAGTCAAATTAATGGAATCCGTACTGCAGGTGGTTGCCATACGCGCCGCTGCTGAACTTGAGCGTAAGATTAGCGAAGAGGAGCTTAGCAGCTATCGCGAGCACCTGGAGGATTTGGTAAAAGAGCGAACGGAAGAGTTGACTGAGGCAAAGGAGGCTGCTGAAGCTGCCAATCAGGCCAAGAGCGCTTTCCTGACCAACATGTCTCATGAACTGCGTACTCCGCTCAACGCCATCCTCGGCTTTTCCGATATGCTCGGACGCGATAGTCAGACCACTGAAACTCAAAAGGAAAAGCTCAACATTATTAAGCGCAGCGGCGCGCATCTGCTGATAATGATCAACGATGTGCTCGACCTCTCCAAGATCGAAGCCGGAAGGGTTGATCTGGAAAAATTAGTATTCAATCTGCCGCAGATGCTGGAGGATCTGGGCAGCATGTTCGAGATGCGTGCCGAGAGCGCCGGGCTGCGCTTCGAACTGAAGCTTGACCCGGCATTGGTCCACTACATAAAGACCGACGTGGGCAAGCTGCGGCAGATTCTCATTAACCTCCTCGGTAATGCAGTGAAGTTTACTGATAAAGGTGGTTTCGCCCTGCGTGCCCGAACACAAACAATAACAGATGAACCCCAAAGGGTTACTCTGCAACTGGAGGTGGAGGACAGCGGACCGGGTATAGCGCCCGAGCAGCTGAAATACATCTTCGAGCCCTTCGTCCAGGCCGGACGATCTCCAAAAGCTACCAGCGGAACGGGGCTGGGGCTGGCCATTACAAAGTCCTTCATTGATCTTATGGGCGGCGAGATCAACGTAGAAAGCGAGCCTGGTCAAGGGGCGCTGTTTCGCGTCGAACTGCCGGTGGCCCTGGCCGATGCCTCAGAGGCGGGAGTCATTGAGGCGGCCAAAGCTGCCGTATCAGCACTGGCACCCGGACAAGGTGAGTGGCGTATCCTGGTTGTTGAAGACAACATTGAGAACCGGCTCTTGCTGAGCAGTCTGCTGGAGCAGGCGGGCTTTGAAATGAGGGCAGCGGAAAACGGCGAAGAGGCCGTCGCTCTATTTGAACAGTGGCGCCCTCACTTCATCTGGATGGATATGCGCATGCCTGTCATGGATGGTTACCGGGCAACGGCAAAGATACGATCCCTGCCCGGTGGGGATAAGGTGAAGATCGTGGCGTTAACTGCCAGCGCCTTCAAGGAGCAGCGTAAGAGTATTATTGATGCCGGCTGTGACGAGGTAATGTATAAGCCTTTTATAAGCCATGAAATCTTCGACGCCATGGAACAGCAGTTGGGTGTGCGTTATATTTATGAAGAGGAGCCGCAAGTAGAAATGGCTGAGCCCGGGGTTCCCCTCACTTCCGAAATGTTGGCTCACCTGCCTGAAGAACTAAGGCAGGCATTGAGAGAAGCTGCACATAACCTGCATATATCAGCCACCAATGATGTACTTGCACGCATTCGTAAAAATCAACCTGAGATTGCCAATGGTTTACAGAGGTTGGTGAAGGAATTCCGCTTTGAGAAGATACTGGAGCTGTTGGGAAAGTCGGGGAGGAGTGATGATTGAATAGAAATATTTCACGACGAATCAGAAACAGGGGTGCTTCCTTTATGCCTTTTTTGCAGTTTTTATTCAGCGATACCTTCCGTTGCTATGGGATGTCAAAATTACAGGGTTATTGTTATGTCAATGAAGCGGCCGCCAAATAATCCCCGGTTTCACCGGGAAACCCGGGCAGACTCACTCATAGAGGGAGTTAAAAGTAAAGGCATCTTTATATTGCCGATCCTTTTAGGGGCAAGTGTGTTTCTTCTAAGCCTTTTCTTTTGGAGATATTTAGTCATACAAGACGAAATAAATTTCGAGGAAAAAATTGCTTTAAATGGTGAAAAAATAAAAGTAGAAATTCTGGGTTATTTAGAACCTCAGCTGTCAGCTTTAAGAAGAATGGGGCATCAATGGGGATTTGATGGAGAACCTAATGAGGAAAAATGGGTGCATGATATGCAGCTCCATTTGAAGGACTACCCGGTACACCAAGCCTTGGGATGGGTCGATCCCAACCTTATTCTTCGTTGGATCAGGCCCATAAAAGGAAATGAAAAAGCCATTAATCTGGATATGGGGTTTGAACCAAAGAGGCGCAATACCTTGCTAAGCATTAGAGATGATGGAATTCCAAGAGTCACCCCTGTTATTGAGCTGGTGCAAGGAGGAAAAGCGTTTATTGTGTTTTTCCCCATTTATTTCGATCATACTTTTGGCGGGTTTATTGGTGGGTCTTTTAAGGTCAAGGTATTACTTGATACGGTGTTGGGAAAACAACTTGCAAAAGATCTAAGCATCACTCTATTTGAAAACAATGAAGTGATATATCGCAGGGACCCCGTCAGTTATGTAAAGAACTCTTCATGGGAATATGAAACGGATTTGAGTTTTTATGATGCTAACTGGCGGTTGGTTATTGCTCCATCGGATACATTTATTTCTGATAGTAAGAGCCTGGTTGGCCCTATCTCTCTCGTTGCCGGATTCTTAATTTCGATGATGGTGGCGTATATGCTCTATTTATTTCTCAATGAGAGAGTTCGTGTTACACAGATAAACCTGGCAAAAAAAGAACTGGATAAATACAGGGAGCACTTGGAGGATCTCGTCGATGACCGCACTAAAGAGCTTAAAAAAAGTGAATCTCGTTTTCGAGGCCTCTCGGAATCATCCTTTGAAGGCATTTTAATTTACGACCAGAATTTGATTATTGAAGTCAATCAATCGGCAGTTTTGTTGTTTGGCTATAAGCCGGCTGAACTAATAGGGAAAGACGTACGCATTCTGTTGACCGCCGAATCGTGGGAGATTGCCACCGGGCGCATTTTAGAGGGTTATGAGGAACCCTATGAAGTACAGGGCGTACGGAAAGATGGACTGGAATTCCCCATTGAAATACATACTAAACAAATACCCTATAAAAACCGACGATGCAAAGTCGCCGCTGTTCGGGACATTACGGAACGAAAGCAGGCTGAGGAATCTTTACGAAAGGCCAAAGAAGCCTCGGAATCGGCCAACCGGGCAAAGAGTCTCTTCCTGGCCAACATGTCCCACGAACTACGTACCCCACTCAACGCCATCCTCGGCTTCTCCGGGATGATCGGGCGTGACCGTGACACCCCGGCGCCGGTACAGGAGAAGGTCGCCATCATCAACCGTAGTGGCGAACACCTGCTGAGCATGATCAACGACGTGCTGGACCTCTCCAAGATCGAGGCGGGGCGGGTTGAGTTGGAAGAATCAGTTTTCGACCTGCCCCGTATGCTGGAGGATATGGGCCGTATGTTCGAGGTGCGCGCTGAGAGTGCCGGGCTGCGCTTTGATTTGGAAAAAAGTCCGAATTTGCCCCAATTTATCAAGGCCGACGCCGGCAAACTGCGACAGATTGTCATCAACCTGCTGGGCAATGCAGTCAAGTTCACCAAAGAGGGTGTTGTTGTTCTGCGTGCCCGCACTCTGCCCATGGCCGACGATCCCCCTATGGTCACCCTGCAATTGGAGGTAGAGGACAGCGGGCCGGGTATTGCACCGGAACAAGAGGAACATATTTTTGAAGCCTTCGTTCAGGCCGGAAAATCTCCTGAAGCTGCCGACGGCACGGGGCTGGGGCTGGCCATTACAAAGTCCTTCGTCGAGCTTATGGGAGGTGAGATCAGTGTCGAGAGCAAGCCCGGTGAAGGTTCGCTGTTTAGCGTTAAGCTGCCGGTGGCCCTGGCCGATGCCTCAGAGGTGGGAGTTATGGAGGCGGTCAAACCTGCCGTATCAGGGCTGCAGCCCGGACAGAACAGGTGGCGTATCCTCGTTGTTGAAGACAACATTGAAAACCGGCTCTTGCTGAGCAGCCTGTTGGAACAGGCGGGCTTTGAATTGAGGACATCAGAGAATGGTGAGGAGGCCGTTCATCTCTTTGAACAGTGGCAGCCTCACTTTATCTGGATGGACATGCGTATGCCTGTCATGGATGGATACCAGGCAACATCAAAGATACGCTCTTTGCCCGGAGGTGATAAGGTGAAGATCGTGGCGCTCACGGCGAGTGCTTTTAAAGAACAGCGTAAGAATATTCTTGATACAGGCTGTGACGACGTGGTCTATAAGCCATTCAAGAGCCACGAGATTTTCGATGCCATGGCAGAGCAGTTAGGTGTGCGGTATATTTATGAAGAGGAGCTGGAAAAAGAAGCGGCTGAGCCGGAAATAACTCTCACTTCAGACATCTTGGCTGACCTGCCTGAAGAACTGAGGTCGGTATTAAAGGAGACTGCTCACAACCTCGATATTTCAGCCGTTAATGACGTGATCGTGCGTATAGGCAACAAACAACCGGAGATTGCCAGGGGGCTGTTGCTTCTGGTGAAGGAATTCCGTTTTGAGAAGGTACTGGAGTTGCTGGGTGAGAGAGAATGAGTTTTTATTTTTTCGTAAATAGAAGACAGGGTACAGGGTATTGAAATGAAAATTTTTCATCCCGGAATTTTGAACTATTCATCAATGCAAGTGATTGAGTTTACAAGAAAAGAAAGCGCTTGATGATTTGCCAGCCGTAATTTCTTTGTTACACTTATAGTAGGGGAAACGTGTGTTGAACTTAATTCTTTTACATACTCAGGAATTGTATCGAACGGGAGGTGCCTATGAAAGGTTATAGTGGATTGAGGTGGGTATTGCTCGCCCCCCTGCTGCTGGTATTAACAGTCTGCACTTCGCCGCCCGAGCCCTTTCGGGTAGGTACCAACATTTGGCTTGGATACGAGCCCCTCTATCTGGCCCAGTCCATGGGTTATTACGACGACCTTCCAATTCGTATGGTGACCATGAACAACGCAACCGAAGTACAGAGGGCGCTGCGTTCGGGTATGCTCGAGGCCGCTGCGCTGACCCTGGATGAGGCCCTGTCGGTCAAGGAGGACGGCTTTGATATCAAGGTGGTGCTGGTCATGGATTTTTCGCGAGGCGCCGATGTGCTGCTCAGCCGGCCGGGTATCAAAAGCCTGGCTGATTTGCGCGGCAAGAAGGTGGGTGTTGAGAGCAGCGCCGTCGGCGCTGTGCTGTTGCACGGCGCACTGGAGGCTGCCGGGCTTACCATCTCCGACGTGAGCCTGGTACACCTCACTATTGACCAGCATCAGCACGCTTACGAGACAGGTGAAGTGGATGCTGTCGTTACCTTTGAGCCCGTACGCACCCAACTGCTAAACGCCGGCGCCAGGGTACTATTTGACAGCAGACTTATCCCGGACCGTATCGTCGATGTGTTGGTGACCCGCTCCGACGTCTCTAAACGACATGGTGATATGCTCGCACAGCTTATTGATGGGCATTTTTCTGCCGTTAAATACATCAATGACCGGCCCCTCGAAGCGGCAGAAAAGATGACCGCACGAGAAGGTATCTCGGCCAAAGCCATCGTTGCCGCCTATGAGGGATTGCACATACCCGGCCTGGACGATAACCGGCGTCTGCTGAAAGGCGAGTCGCCGGATCTTGCCCATTCGACCCGGAAATTGGTTGACCTCATGTTGAAGCAAGGCATGCTGCAAAAACCCGTGGCCGTCGATGGTTTTTTCGACAATAGCTGGCTTCCCGAAAATTAAGAATTACATGACTGATCCGATGCAAACGCGACCGTTGCGCAGGAACCTGATCCTGGCGGCGGTTTCCATTTTCGCTCTGGCGCTGTTGCTTGACCGCCTTTACGAATACGCCGTAGTTCGCACAAAAGACATTGAGCGTAATCAGACTATCTATGTGCGTGAAATGTGCTATGCCCTGGCGCGGGATTACTCACAGTTGCTCATGACCGAACGCATCAGGGAGTTACGGCTTTCAGTCGCAGCGCGCGGTACGCAGGTCCTGATTCGACAGCTCGCTGTGATTGATGACAGGGGCACAGTTCTCGCTTCTACCAATCTGCTCGACCAGGGGCGGTCCATGACTGAGACTAATCCCTTTTTTGATCCTGAGCTCTTCCGCAAGGCCACCGATGGTAACCGCACCGTCATCGGAATCGGCCAAAAACGGCAATCCGTACGGGGCTATGCTCCCATTTCTCTACCGCCCGATCCGGATGAACTGCGCTCACTTCGCCGGGGCCTGCTTTTTCTCGAGGTTGATATGGGACAACTCAAGGCCGCCAGCTGGCAGAACCTGTTCAGCCTTCAAAACCTCTTGCGTTGGCTGCTCACCTTCTTTCTTGCCGGCCTGCTTTTGGGCTTCCTGCTGAAACGTCAATTATTCCGGCCGCTGAGGCACCTGGAGGAGGTTACCTCAAGACTCGGCAAGGGCGATTGGGAGGCCCGCTCCCGGTTGCAGGGCAGGGGCGAGTTAGCCCGCCTGGGTGATGTGCTAAACGAGATGCGAAGACAGATTATGACTGAACGCCGGTCACTGCTGGAAAGCGAGGCCCGCTTTCGGGGCCTGGTGGAGACATCGCCTTTGCCCATGCTGGTCATCAGCCCGCTGCCGGAAAGCGCTGTCATGTCGATAAACCGCAGGTTTACGGAACTCTTTGGTTATACTGTCTATGAGGTTCCAAGTATGGCTATCTTGTGGCCAAGGGTCTGTCCTGACCCGGATTACAGGAAGGAGGTGCAGCGTCGTTGGGCCGAAGCAATAGAGAAGGCGCACGCCCAAGGTCTGGACCGTATCGAACCGCTTACGGCTGAGGTCTCTTGCCGGGACGGCCAGGTGCGTTTTGTCGAGCTCCACATGGCACTCCAGTCTGATCGCAGTCTGCTAGTGTTCAACGATCTTACCGGGCGGCGGAGCGCGGAACTGGAGCTGGAACTGGCCAAGACCGACGCCGAGAGCGCCAATCGTGCCAAGAGCGTCTTTCTGGCCAATATGTCACACGAACTGCGCACTCCGCTCAACGCTATTCTCGGTTTCTCAGAGATGTTGGGAAGAGATAGGGACACCAGCGCTGATCAACAGGAGAAGCTTGCCGTCATCAATCGAAGCGGTGAGCATCTGCTGTCCATGATCAACGACGTTCTGGACCTCTCAAAGATTGAGGCGGGACGTATGGAACTTGAAAGGTCGGCATTTGATCTGCCGCAAATGATGGAGGAAATCAGCCGCATATTCGGGGTGCGGGCTAAGTCTGCCGGACTGCGCTTCCAATTGGAGCTCGATCCGGCATTGGTCCGATACATCAAGGCCGACATAGGAAAACTGCGTCAAATCCTTATCAACCTGCTGGGAAACGCCGTTAAGTTTACCAGGGAGGGTGGCTTCTCCCTCTGTGCCCGAACGCAATCAATATGGGGTGATAATGACAGGGTTACTCTTCAAATGGAGGTGCAAGACAGTGGGCCGGGTATCCCATCAGAGCAACTGCAAAATATCTTCGAGCCTTTCATCCAGGCCGGTCAATCTCCGATGGCTACCAGTGGCTCCGGCCTGGGGCTGGCCATCACCAGATCATTCATTGAACTCATGGGTGGCGAGATCAGCGTAGAAAGTAAGGTCGGTAAAGGGGCGCTATTTCGTGTCCAACTGCCTGTAGCACTGGCGGATACAGCAAAGACAGGAGCCATAGAGGTGGTCAAACCGGCCGTATCAGGACTGGCGCCGGGACAAGCTGAGTGGCGCATCCTGGTTGTTGAAGATAATATTGAAAACCGATTGTTACTGAGCGGTCTGCTGGAGCAGGCAGGTTTTGAAATCAGGGAAGCCGGGAATGGAGAAGAGGCTATTAGCCTTTTTGAGCAGTGGCAGCCACATTTCATCTGGATGGACATGCGTTTGCCTGTTATGGATGGTTATGAAGCCATAGAAAAAATTCGCTCTATGCCGAAAGGCGATAAGGTGAAGATTGTTGCTATTACTGCCAGCGCCTTCAAGGAGCAGCGTGAGAACATTCTTGAAACGGGCTGTGATGATATGGTTTATAAGCCATTCAAGAGCCACGAAATTTTTGACGCAATGGAGAAGCAGTTGGGTGTGCGATATATTTATGAAGAGGAGGTGGAAAGAGAGCCGGGCGAGCCGGAAGTTACGCTGACTTCGGAACTGTTGACCGAGCTGCCTGATGAACTAAGGCAGGCCTTGAGGGAGGCTGCACATAACCTTGACATTTCAGCCACCGATGACGTGATCAAAGAAATCCGAAGTAAGCGCCCCGAGATCGCCGATGGGCTTCAGTTGCTGGCGAAAGAGTTTCATTTTGAGAGGATATTGGAGCTGCTGGGAGAGAGAGAAAATAATGATTAATCAGATTCAAGGGGCATGGAGACCCTTGAGGGCAGAGGGTTGGGGTGGAGGTGGCTTAACATGGAAATGGTATGAAAAAGAATAACCCATCCCCCTCCTGACCTCCCCCTTGAAAGGGGAGGAACAGCAGTACAATTTCCTAACCGGACAATGCAGCCGGGCATGGTTTCCAGGTTTAAACTTTTCAGGCTGCTGCTCAAATGGGATAAGCGATTCGACGAACTCAGCACGACAGGCGCCTGATTTTATATCTTTACTCGAAAGTCACTCTTCACGAAAACCGGAAAAATGGAAGAACTCATTGGAAAAAGGGTCTGGGCGCTCAAAGAGGGGGCGAGGGGGGGATTTGAGTGTCTGCCAATTAGAAAATCCCCCTTGTTCCCCCTTTGCTAAAGGGGGAAATCTAATTGCCACCCTGCGGCAAGCAGTGGGCTTGTAAATAAGTTAAAATGAGGCTATTAAGCTGAAAAAAGAGAGAAATCATTAGGAAGTGGGGAATACTTTTTCAGATTCTATTGCATAATATAGGAGTGAATTACAGGAGGTTGAAAGTTGGCTGCAAAAAAACGACCCCATTTGATAGAAGAGGCTGAAATTCTTGTTGTAGACGACGTTCCTGAAAACCTGCAGACAGTGATGAACATATTGCGCAATGAAGGTTGTCATGTGAGAGGGGCCGTTAATGGGGAACTTGCGCTTCAGGCGGCGTCGCAATGCCTGCCCGATTTGATCCTTCTCGATATACGTATGCCCGTAATGGATGGATTTGAAGTTTACCGTCGCCTGAAAGGAGATAAAAAAAAATTCCGGTGATTTTTGTGAGTGCCCTGGAAGATATGAAAGACAAGGCTAACGCTTTTAAAGCGGGAGGTGTTGATTACATTAGCAAACCGGTAGAGGCTCAAGAAGTCCCGGCAAAGGTAAAGACCCATGTTACCCTTCACCGGATGCGGGAAGATATAAAAGCCCTGGAGGAAGCCCTGGAAGAGCGAACAAAAGCGCTGGAGAGACTTAATAAAATGATGAATGACAGGAATAGTTAGCCCCTGATTATGCAGCGCTGCGCTGCCGGATAAAAATGTTTCTTTGCCTTTCATCGAGACAGGTAGAATTTTGAGCCTTTTCTTTTCTATGAGATATGTATTTGTTACAATATTACAGTAAGGGTGAGTATGAAAAGTCAGAAAGAGAAAAGAGTAGTAAAAATAAGAGGAGATGAAGGTGGAAAAAAACGATAGCCTGAAAGAAGAGGCTGACATCATCGTTGTTGATGATACACCTTCCGACCTTCATACGCTTATCGATATGTTGAGAGAAGAGGGGTATCATGTGAGGGGGGCCGTCAACGGGGAACTTGCCCTTCAGGCTGTAAAGCAGAAGCTGCCTGACCTGATACTCCTCGATATTCGCATGCCTGACTGCAATGGTTTCGAGGTTTGCCGGGTATTGAAAGCCGATGAGCGGAGCCGGCATGTGCCTGTCATCTTCGTCACCATCCTGGAGGATTTGAAAGACAGGCTTCTGGGCTTTGAAGTGGGAGCCGTCGATTATATTCCAAAACCGATTCACCAGGAAGAGGTTGTGGCGCGGGTAAATGCCCATCTTACCATTCATTTTCTTCAAAAGCAGTTGAAAAAAACCAATGCAGACCTGGAGCAGATAGTTGCTGACCGGACGAAGGCTCTCACTGAAACAAACGAGGCCCTCAAGTCCGAAATAGAGGAGAGGAAAAAGGCAGAGGAAGAAGTCACCAATGCTTTGGGTGAAAAAAATGCGCTTTTAAGAGAAGTTTTTCATAGAACGAAGAATAATATGCAGGTGATCTGCGGTATGCTGGAGTTGCAATCGCAGTTTATTGACGATGACATACTTTCAAATATACTTAAGAAGACGGAAAGCAGGATCATGTCCATGGCGCTTGTTCATGACATGCTTTACAAGTCGAAAAGCCTTTTTCTCATTGAGCTGGGTCAGTTTATCAGGGAGCTTTCCATTAATATGCAAGAGAGATATTCATCCCTTAATAATAATATTTCTTTTCATTTTGATCTTTCAGAGATCCCTTTGAATATTGACTCGGCAATTCCCTGCGGACTTGTTATAAATGAACTGCTGGCAAATGCATTAATGTACGCTTTTCCCGGGGGGAGGGCAGGATCCGTCAGTGTTGCCGTTAGCAGGGAGAAAGATGATATGATCAAAATTACCATTGCTGATAACGGTATTGGCATGCCTCAGGGATTTGACCTTAAGCACGTGGATTCTTATGGCCTTAAAATTGCATCTTCCATAGTAGAAAAACAGTTGCAGGGTAATATTGAAATCGTCCGTTCAGCGGGGACGGCTTATGAAATTACATTTAAGGAAAAAGATTATAAAATAAGGGTTTGATATGGGCAAAGGGAATAAAGTGCTGATTGTTGAAGATGAAATAATGATTGCCATGCTCTATAAGAGTAACCTCGAAAAAAGTGGTTATCATGTTTTTGAACCGGTAGAATCGGGTGAAAAGGCGATAGAGGCTGTAAAAGAAAAGGGTCCCCATCTTATCCTCATGGACATCTGTCTTGGCCTCGGAATAGATGGCGTTGAAGCGGCAAAGGAAATTCTTGAAATCGATAATAAGATAAAAATCATTTTTATCTCCGGATATGGTGATGATGCAACAATAAAGCGTATTGAAGAATTGGGAGCTTATCAATTGGTTGCAAAGCCGGTTACAATAAAAAGATTAATGGAAATTATCGAAAAAGAGATGGCTCATTAAAGAGGAAAAGGGCGCTTTGACCATAGTTTCCAATGCAAACTCCTGTATTTCACAGAATGCTCACTTATGAAATGTTCCTGCTAAACCTGTGCTTTCCCGAACCTTCGGCATTTTTTTAGGCGGAGAGATTCCAGGTTGTAACTATCTCAAGAGATAAAAATGATTTCCTCTTTCTCCCCCTCCCGCAATACATGATATACTATTAAATAAGGGGGAAGTCAGAAGAGTCCCCCCCCTTCTCGCTATGGGCCGCATACTTTTATACTTGCGGTTTGCAGGAAAAATAGCCCTAACTTTAATTCAAAAGGGTTTTTCCCTCAATGATTCGGCGTCAGAATTGGACATTTCTTTTAGCTGTATCGGGCCTGCTGTTTTTTTTCCCTTTTTATCAAGCTATGGTGGCGCTGTGCTCCCTTTGGGTTGCCCTCTGTCTTTTCAGGTTTACCGGGAACATCCCATGGGTGGTGAGGGACAATATTAATTCCTGCCGAACCGGTCATAGGGGCGGCAACGGCCCTGTCCATGAATCCCTAAGGGGCTTCCAACAAATTAAGAGACTCAAGGTAAAGGAAATTGAAGGCCTGAGGGGTGCATTCCTCCCGGTTTTTGCATTTATTCTTCACTGCTTGCGGTGGGGTGGCCGGCATATCACTTATCAAGGGGAACCCTTATTGAGGATATCAAAAGTGAAGGGGATTATCTCGTTAATCACACTGGTGATACTGTTCATTCCCGTGATGACGGGAGATATCTTTGGCGCAGAACCTGTTTCAATTAATCTCTCCAAAGCTCCACAGGTTGACCTTACCGAGGAGGAAAGAGGCTGGCTCAAAGCACATCCCGTTATCAAGGTGGTCATTGACCCCAACTGGGCGCCTGTGGAATTTCTTGATAAAGAGGGAAATCTGCAGGGAATGTCCATGGACTATCTCCATCGTTTGGAAGATTTACTTGGCGTGCGATTCGAGATTCCTCGAGGATTAAGCTGGAAAGAGATGGTGGAGGCTGTAAAGAACAGGGAACTGGATATGTTTGCGTCCCTGGCGCGCACAGCAGAGCGCGAGAACTATTTCCTCTTTACCGAACCCTATGTTTCCATGCCCATCCACATTTACAGTTCAAGGGAAGTTGCCTATATGGGCGAACCCGGGGCCCTCCATGGCAAAGACGTCGCTGTTATGTCAGGCTACGCAATTGAGGAGTGGCTCAGGCGGGACTATCCCGGAATTAATCTTGTGCCCGTAAAGACTATCCCCGATGCTTTCAAGATGCTGACAAGGGGCAAGGCACAGGCTTTTATCGGCAACGCTTTTAGCGCCGGCTACTACATCCATAAGCTCGGGCTTTACGAGGTGCACGTTGTCGGTGAGACGCCCTATGCCAATAATCAGACCATGGCCGTTCGTGGTGACTGGCCGCTCCTGGCGGGCATCCTGCAAAAGGCGCTCGACTTTATAAAGAAAGAGGAAGGAGAGGCCATCATCAACCGCTGGATGACTATACGCTATGAGCATGGTGTGGATTACACCCTGTTGTGGCAATCGCTGCTGGCTGCCGCCATTGTGTTGTCTGTATTTCTCTACTGGAATCGCCGTTTGTCGGGAGAGGTGAACAAACGAAGACAGGTGGAAGCGGTACTGAAGGCACAACAAGAGCGTTTGGATTATGTCTTTAACGCCACCAGGGATGGAATCCGGGATTGGGCCATTGTGACGGACCAGACCTATTGCAGTCCCACCTATTTTCATATGCTCGGTTATAAACCTGAAGATTTTTCCGCCAATGACAGTCAGACCGTCTGGCTGGACATGATACATCCCGATGATTTGAAAAGGACACTTGCCGAAACAAAAGAGCATATTAACGCCAGTGATGAACCTTACAGCGTCGAATTTCGGATGCGTTGCAAGGATGGCCGTTACAAGTGGATTCTCGATCGGGGCAAGGTGGTAGCCCGCGATGCCGGCGGCAATCCGACCCGTTTGGTTGGCGCCCATGTCGATATCGATCACTTCAAGAAGCTGGAAAATCAACTGCGGGAAGCAAAAAACGAAGCGGAATCGGCCAACCGGGCAAAGAGTGTTTTCCTGGCCAATATGTCCCACGAACTCCGTACCCCCCTCAACGCCATTCTCGGTTTCTCTGAAATGCTGGTGCGGGAATGCCAGGCCGGCGGTGACCAGAAGGATAAACTATTTATCATCAACCGCAGCGGTGAACACTTGTTGAATATGATCAATGATGTGCTGGATCTTTCTAAAATAGAGGCGGGTCATGTGGAGCAGGAACGATTGGTATTCGACCTGCCGCTCATGCTGAAGGATATAGGGCAAATGATGGCGCTGCGCGCCGGGAGCGCCGGACTGCACTTTAATCTGGAGCTTGATCCCGGGTTGGCGCAATACATCAAGGCCGACATGGGCAAGCTGCGTCAGATCCTTATCAACCTGCTCGATAATGCCGTCACATACGCCGGCAAAGGTGGCCTATGGCTGCGTGCCGGCACTTTGCCTGTTGCCGGTAGCAGCGCCATGGTCATGTTGCGCCTTGAGGTAGAGGACAGTGGTCAGGGTATCGATGCGGAGCAGATAGAACGTATCTTTGAACCCTTTGTTCAGGCAGGGAAGGCCGGAACCGATCTCAAGGGCAGTGGGCTGGGCCTGGCCATCAGTAAATCCTTTGTGGAACTGATGGGCGGTAAGATAAGTGTTACCAGCAAGCCCGGCAAGGGTTCACTCTTTTGCGTTGAATTGCCGGTGGCCCTGGGGGAAGCGGCAGCGGCCGCCCGTATACATGCGGTCCAACCGGCCGTGCCGGGACTGGAACCCGGACAGCCTGAGCAGCGCATCCTGGTTGTTGAAGATAACAGGGACAACCGGCTGCTTCTCGGCAGCCTGCTCCTCCAGGCAGGTTTCCAGGTAAAGGAGGCGGAAAATGGCGAAGAGGCTGTCACTCTCTTCGATCAGTGGCGACCCCACTTAATCTGGATGGACATGCGTATGCCCGTAATGGATGGCTATGAGGCGACGGCAAAGATCCGATCCATGGCCGGTGGTGACGAGGTGAAGATCATTGCCATTACTGCCAGCGCTTACAATGAACAGCGTAAAGTCATCCTGGAAGCAGGTTGTGACGAGGTAGTGCACAAGCCCTTCCAGGCTTGTGAGATCTTCCATACCATGGCGCAGCAGTTGGGGGTGCGCTATACTTATGAAAAGGAAGAGGAAGTCAAGGCGGAGGAAAGGGAAATCATCCTTACTTCACACATGTTGGCCGAGTTGCCCTCTGATCTGAGGAAGATATTAAGAGATACGGCGCACAAGCTGGATATTTCAGCTATGGATCAAGTGATCGAGCGCATCCGCCGTAAGCGCCCCGGAATCGCCTGCGGGCTGCAGGCGCTTGTAAAGGAGTTTCGTTTTGACCGGATTCTGGAACTGCTCGGTGGAAAACAGTGAATAGCCGGGGGGGACAGTTGATTTTTTTACTCCTCAAAATAACCGCATAGGGACATATGATAAAAAGAGGGTATTCTAAATGGCAGTAATTAAGGTAGGCATTCTCCATTCCTTGCAGGGAACTATGGCGGCAAGCGAGTCACCCCTCGTCGATGCAGCCGTCATGGCCATTGACGAGATCAATGAGCAAGGCGGTGTGCTCGGACATGAGGTCAAACCAATTATCGAAGATGGGGCCTCTCGTCCGCTTGTATTCGAAGAACGGACGAGAAAGCTTCTCTCAGAGGATAAGGTAACTACCCTTTTCGGATGCTGGACCTCTGCCTCACGCAAGGCCGTCAAGCCCCTGGTAGAGGCCGCCGGTGCCTTGCTCTGGTATCCTGTGCAGTACGAGGGGCTGGAGGAGAGTCCAAACATCGTTTATACGGGAAGCTGCCTCAACCAGCAGATAGAACCGGCAGTGAACTGGATGTTGCAAAAGGGCAAGCGGCGCTGCCTGCTCATTGGTTCGGACTACGTCTTTCCCCGTACGGCCAACCTGTTTATCGCCGGTATGGTGGAAGAAAGCGGAGGCACCCTTTTGGCTGACCGATATGTACCCCTCGGCCGGCAGGATTTCTCGTCTATGGTAGAGGAAATCGGCAGCTTACGGCCCCATGTGATTTTTAATACCCTCAATGGAGACAGCAATTATGCCTTTTTCCGTCAGCTTTACAAAGCAGGTATAGGAGCCGAAGAAGTGCCGGTCATGTCCTTCAGCATTGCCGAGGGAGAACAGCAGGCAATTGCAACGGAGGGTGAAGGTCATTTCGCCTGCTGGAGCTATTTCCAAACCCTGGATACTCCGGAAAACAGGGCCTTCATTAAGCGTTATCAACATCGATTGGGCAGTGACCGGCATAGCTCTGACCCCATTGTAAGGGCCTATAGCCAGGTCTGGTTATGGCGCAACGCTGTTGAAGCGACGGGCAGCTTCAACCCTCATGACCTGATAAAGAGCCTGCCGGGACAGCATTACATGAGTCCCGCCGGAGAGATCCGGATTGAAAAGAACCACCATTTGAAAAATCCGGCGCTCATCGGGTGTGCACGGAAAGACGGCTTGTTCGATGTCATTTGGCGAAGTAAAGCGCCTATTGAGCCCAAACCCTGGTTCGGTGTCGAGGAACTGCCCCCGGCGGCAAAACCGATGATCAAGGAAGTACTTCGACAGTTTCCCCAATCAGTCCATTATGCAAGCACACTCGAAGATGAGATCATTGAAAGGAAGATGGCCAAAGAGGAACTTGCCAAAACTCAGGCATTTCTTGAAGCCGCCCTGGAAAAAACACCTGCCGGTATTGCCATCGCCGCCATGCCCGATGGAAGATTGATTATGGCAAACTCAGCCGCCCTCGGCATTCCCGGTGGTTCGAGAGATTCCTTGATGGACATCCCCATCGAGGATTACTCCGATAAATGGAAGATCTATCATGGTGATGGAAGCCCTTATGACCCGGCCCAATTGCCACTGGCCAGGGCGATTCTCCACGGTGAATCTTCGCGAGACGAATTCATTATTCGCCGTGCAGATGGTGAGGAACGTTGGGTCCTTGCCGAGGCGACCCCCATTTTAAACGATAAGGGAGAGCGTACCGCTGCGATTGTGGTGTTTCCAGACATTACCGAGCAAAAGCTGGTGGAAAAAGAACTTGAATTGGAGATTAAGGACCGCAAAGATGTTGAGGATGAGTTACGCCTCTATGACAAGATAATTAAAAACATTGGTGAAGGAGTCTATCTTGTTAGTAAAGAGGACCTTACCATTCGTTACGCTAATCCAAAATTTTTGGAGATCTTCGGATATGAAGCCGATGAGATCATAGGTAAACATGTCTCCATTATCAATGATCCTTCCAGTGAAGATCCTCTTAAGACAGCACTGGACATAGAGAATGCATTGAAAGAGGACGGTCTTTGGCGAGGTGAGGTTTTAAACATCAGGAAAGATGGCTCCCCTTTTTGGTGCTTCGTTGTCATTTCTACCCTCAGTCATAAGAAATACGGTGAAGTTTATGTATCCATACAATCCGACATTAGCGACCGTAAAAAGGTGGAAACGGCATTGCAGGATAGTGAAAAACTTCTCCGCAGCATTTCAGAAAATTACCCCGCTTACCTTTCCATTATAGAAAAAGATTTCACTGTCGGCTATACATCTGGCCGGGAGTTCTTCAAGCGTAATCTGGATCCCGGGGATTTCATCGGCTTAAAGCTTGAGGATATTTTTGGCGAACATGCAACCTTTCTTCGTGAGCAATATGAGAAAACCTTTGCCGGTGAGATTGTTACTTTTGACTTAAATATTAACAATGAGCTTCAGCATTATTATGCAACGCCTCTCTATAATGAAAAAGGTGAGGTTGATAGAGTCCTTGCCGTTGTAGAAAACAGAACAGAACGAAAACTCATTGAAGACACCTTGTACTTTGTTGCCCAAAAAGGGTGGGAAGAAGGGCGTGAGGTTTTTCTCGAATCACTGGTGGAATATCTTTCGAAAACCCTCAATGTGGAATATGCCTTTGTCGATACCTTAAAAAATCCTCAAGTGGCGCAGACTATCGCCTTGTATGCTCATGGAAAATTAACGACCAATATTGAATATGAACTGAAACACACGCCATGTGAAAATGTTTTCGGAAAAAAGCTCTGCTATTATGGCAGAGACATTAAAACATTATTCCCCCTCGATGAAATCCTTCATAAAATGAAGGCAGAGAGCTACGCAGGAATCCCGCTCTGGGATTCAAAAAATCAACCCATCGGCTTAATTGCCGTCATGGGATGCGGCCCCCTGGAAAATCGAACATTGGTGGAAACTATATTACAGATCGTCGCCGTACGGGCAGCCGCTGTGCTGGAACGAAAAATTTCAGGGTGGGAGCTGCAAAAAAGTGAAGAGCGCTTCAGGTTGTCCCTCCGTAATTCAAATATTACCGTTTTCACTCAGGATATGGACTTGAAATATACATGGGTTTATAATCCCGCCGCCGATTTTACGCCGGAAAATGTGCTTGGAAAAACTGATTTTGAACTCATTCCGGCGGAAGATGCCGAATCGTTGATGAAATTGAAGCAGGAAGTACTCCATAGCGGGAAAGGGACAGAGCAAATTGTACCATTTACTACCGGTGATAAACCGTCATATTTCGATACAATCCTGGAACCGCTCTATGATGCTGACGGCAATATAGAGGGACTGACGGGAGTGTCGACGGATATAACCAGGAAAATTATGGCGGAAGCGGCGCTCCGTGAAAGTGAAGAGAAGTATCGTCGAATCTTTGAGACAATGGAAGACGGCTATATGCTGGCCGATATGGAAGGGACTATTCTCGAAGTCAATCCCGCTGCCGTAAAAATGTTGAACTATGACGATATTACCGAGCTTAAAGGAATGAATGTTGCCAGGGATATTTACGCCGAACCTGAAGAACGTAAAAAAATAAAGAGCCGCCTAATAGAAGAAGGCACTGTTAAAGCTTACAACTTAAACTTCAAACAAAAGGATGGGGTGGTTATTGTTACTGAATGCAATATCCATCTCATTTACAACGAGGAAAATGAACCCGTTGCCCTGGAAGGGACTTTCAGAGACATAACGGAACGCATACGCGAGGATAAAGTGCAGGCTGCTCAATTGCGGCTTATTGAGTATGCCTCAACTCATTCAGTCATAGAATTGCTTCGAAAGTTTCTTGATGAAGTGGAAGAACTGACGGGAAGTAACATCGGTTTTTATCATTTTCTGGCCGATGACCAGGAAACCATATTGCTACAGACCTGGTCCACAAACACTCTTGAGAATATGTGTACGGCAGAAGGCGAAGGTCAACATTATCCCATTTCTGAAGCCGGTGTATGGGTTGACTGCGTGCTGAAGCGCAGGCCTGTCATTCACAACGACTATGACAGTTTGCCTCATAAGCGGGGGTTGCCTGAGGGGCATGCGCCGGTCATTCGCGAGCTTGTCGTTCCTGTTTTTCGGGGAAAGAAGATCGTGGCCATTCTTGGGACTGGAAACAAGAAAAGCGATTATGATGAGCATGATCTCAAGTTGGTACAACAACTGGCGGACCTGGCCTGGGAGACGGTTGTCCGCAAACGGACTGAAGAGGCACTGCGGGAAAACCAGCAATTACTTGCTAATGTTTTCGAATCGATGGAAGAAGGGGTCCTTGTATTAAACTCCGAATTTAAATACACCCATTTTAATAGAACGCTCGAAGAAATATCACATACCCAAAGGGAAGATGTTTTGGGAAAAATACCCTGGGAAGAATATCCATTTTTAAAGGGTCTAATTGAGGAAGCAATAAAAAAAGCAATGCAAGGAGATGTCTCTCGTAATATAGAACTAAAATATACCTTGTCCGGGGGGAAAGAAGGGTGGACAAGAGAAAGCTATTTTCCTCTAATAGATGCTGAAGAGAAAATTGCAGGTGTTGTCGGCGTCATTGAGGACATTAGCGAGCGAAAGCAGACGGAAGATGAACTGGCGCGATATCGTGACCATCTCGAAGAATTAGTAGAAGACCGTACCATCAAATTGCGTGCCGAAATAACTGAACGTGAGCAGGTAGAGAAGGAACTTAAACAAGCCAAAAAAGCAGCCGAATCAGCCAATCAGGCCAAGTCTGTCTTCCTGGCCAATATGTCCCATGAACTGCGCACACCGCTCAACGCCATTCTCGGCTTTTCGGAAATGCTGGTCCGTGAAAGCGAGGCCACTGCCAATGAGAAGGAAAAGCTCTCCATTATCAACCGCAGCGGAGAGCACTTGCTCAACATGATTAATGATGTGCTTGACCTCTCCAAAATCGAAGCGGGAAGAATTGAAGTGGAAAGCGAAGTAATTGATCTGCCGCTCATGCTGAATGATATTGGACAAATGATGGAGATTCGCGCCGAAAGTGCCGGACTGCGCTTCCGGCTGACCCTCGATCCCCTATTGGCACGATACGTTAAAACGGACAGCGGTAAAGTGCGTCAAATCCTTATTAACCTCCTCGGCAATGCGGTAGCCTTTACGGCTGAAGGTGAAGTTTCACTTCGTGTCCGCACCATGCCTGCAGCAGATGATGCCAAAAAGGCTACCCTGCAAATGGAAGTAGAGGACAGCGGTCCGGGTATTGCGCCCGAGGAACAGGAACGTATCTTCGAACCCTTTGTCCAGGCAGGACCTTCCCCATCGTCTGTCAAGGGAAGCGGACTGGGGCTGGCCATTACCAGGTCCTTCGTTGAAGTGATGGGGGGAGAGATCAGCGTCACAAGCCAACCCGGCGAGGGTTCCAGGTTTATTGTCCAGATGCCTGTTACTCTGGCCGAGGCCGCAGAGGCTGCTGAAAAGGAAAGGGAAAAACCGGCCGTACTGGGACTGGCGCCGGGACAGCCTCCATGGCGTATCCTGGTTGTTGAAGATAATTATGATAACCGGCTCCTTTTATGCAGCCTGCTGCTCCAGACGGGATTTAAGGTAAAGGAGGCGGAAAACGGCAAAGAGGCTGTTAAATTATTTAAAAAATGGGAGCCTCATTTCATCTGGATGGATATGCGCATGCCTGTCATGGACGGCTATGAGGCGACGGCAGGTATCCGCTCTCTGCCCGGAGGTGACAAGGTGAAAATCGTTGCCATTACTGCCAGTGCCTTAAAGGAACAGCGAAAAATAATTCTGGATGCAGGTTGCGATGAAGTAGTAAATAAACCCATCCAGAGGCATAAAATATTTGAGACTATGGCTGAACAGCTGGGACTGCGCTATTCTTATGAAGAGGGGAAGGCAGCGGTGGTGGCTGAGCCGGCAATCGTTCTCACCGGAGAGATGATGGCAGCCCTGCCTGCTGAACTAAGGCAGGCCTTGCAGGAGGCGGCACACAAGCTGGATATTTCGGCTACCGATGAAGCGATCAAACGTATCGCCCATAAGCATCCGAAGATTGCTGACGGACTTCAGCAACTGGCCGGTAAGTTCAGCTTTGAAAAAATCCTGGAGCTGTTGAAAAAAGGGGAATCCTTATGAATGAGAATATCTTTGTCTGGCTTACACCCATCACTTACTGGTCGCTTGTCATCCTGTGGGGCATGGTCCTCTTGCTCTATCTTCGTGCGATCCGTGACTGGCGGCACAGGAGCACTGCCATGAGATTTCTGCTGTGGGTGCTCTTTATCGACGCCATTCGTACTATTTTTGAGAGCCTCTATTTCGGTGGTTGGTACACAGCGCGTGTAGGGCTTTTTCCTGAGTACATATATGAATTTCTCGTCCAGCCGCAATATGTCTTTATCCCTAAAATGGTCAATGTTATTGCGGCCGTCATTATCGTCTTTCTCTTGCTCAGAAAGTGGTTGCCGCAGTTGGGCGAGGAACTGGAAACGCAGAAAAGTGAGATTGAAACATTTACAAGATCGCAGAAGATGGCCCACTGCGGTAACTGGGAGTGGAATATCGTTACCGATGTACTGCTCTGGTCCGATGAGATCTATCGTATATTCGGTTTGCAGCCGCAACAATTCGGCGCTACCTATGAGGCTTTTCTTCAATCTGTCCATCCCCATGACCGCGCCAGGGTTGCCGAAGCGGTAGAAAAAGCGATGAATGATCCCCATGAACACTATTCAGTAGAATACCGGGTGTTGCGGCCCGACGGAAGTGTTCGCACCGTCCACGAGATGGGAAAGGTTGTTTGGAATGAGGAAAGAAAAGCGACTTACATGAGTGGAACCGTTCAGGATATTACCGAGCGCAAAGAGGCGGAAAATGAATTGAAAGAGGCCAAAGAGGCGGCTGAAACGGCCAATCGCATAAAGAGCAGCTTCCTCGCTAATATGTCCCATGAGTTGCGCACGCCATTGAACGCAATCATCGGTTTCGCCGAAATGCTGGGATATGATCGTTATACTTCCAAAGAACAGAAAGAAAAGATAGCCATCATTAATCGCAGCAGTGATCACCTGTTAAATATGATCAACGATGTGCTGGACCTTTCCAGAATAGAGGCCGGTCACGTAGAGGTGGAGCCTGAGTCCTTCAACCTGCCACTCATGCTGAAGGATATCGGGCAAATGTTTGAGGTACGCGCCGAGAAGGCCGGCCTCGCTTTTGAACTGTCGCTTCATCAGGCTCTGTCCCGCTACGTCAAGACCGATGTGGGCAAGCTGCGCCAGATTATTATCAACCTGCTGGGCAATGCCCTAAAGTATAGCAGGGAAGGCGGTTTTTCATTGCATGCCCGAACGATGCCTGTAGAAGGTGAGCCCGGCATGACCATACTCCAACTGAAAGTGGAAGACAGCGGACCGGGCATTTCGCCCGAGTATGTGGATCGTATTTTCGAACCCTTTTTCCAGGCAAAAGAGGACCAGAACGGTTCAAAGAGCAGCGGGCTGGGTCTCGTTATTACAAAGTCTTTCGTTGAGCTTATGGGTGGTGAAATCAGTGTTGAGAGCAGGCCCGGTAAAGGGACGCTATTTTCTGTTGAACTGCCGGTGGCCCAGGCAGAAGCCGTTGAGGCAATGAGTGTTAAGGCCGCCCCACGTGAGGTACTGGGACTGGAACCGGGACAGCCCTCCTGGCGCATCCTGGTCGTTGAAGATAATATGGAAAACCGGCTCCTGCTGAGCAGCTTGCTTAAAGAGGCAGGCTTTGAAATCAGGGAAGCGGTAAATGGTAAGGAGGCTGTTGACCTTTTCCAGCAGTGGGAGCCTCATTTTATCTGGATGGACATGCGTTTGCCTGTCATGGACGGCTATGAGGCAACGGCAAAAATCCGCTCCTTGCCGAAGGGTAATAAGGTGAAAATTGTCGCCATCACTGCCAGCGCCTTAAGGGAACAGCACAAGAGAATTCTTGATTCAGGTTGCAATGCAGTTGTCACAAAGCCCTTCAAAAGGCGTGAGATTTTTCATGCTCTGGAGCGGTATCTGGATGTAAGTTACACTTATGAAGAAGAAAAGGAAGTGAAAGCCGATGAAGAGGAAATTACCCTCACTTCGGACATGTTGACGGACCTGCCGCCTGATCTGAGAGAGCTTTTGAGGGAGGCTGCGCTCAAGCTTGATATCCCGGCTACCGATGGCGCGATTAAAGAGATTGGCAACAAGCACCCCGAGATCGCCAGGGGCCTGCAATTGCTGGCCAGGGAGTTTCGTTTCGAAAAAATACTGGAACTGCTGGGAGGAAAACATTGAATGGCCGTCATAAAACCATCTCTCTTGTTTTAATCCCCGGCGGGCGCATTTTTTTATGGTGCTCAATCTATGAGTCCTTCATAATATAAGTAAGCCCAAATCCTTCATTCGGTGGAAGGGATACTAATTGAAAGTGGAATATAAAAATATTATCAACTGCAGCGGCAGATACCTGCCTCCCATGATTAAAGACAGGATGGCCCGCATGTCTTTAATCGGGAGCCCGGCAAGGCATCTTTCTTCCTTGTTATTTCTTCTCCTCATTATACTCCCTGCCTTTGCCGGTTCAGCGCAAATTCCCAAAGAAAAGACTGCCGTGCCGGCGCTCCAATCGACAGGGATCGATTTGACGACGGAAGAGCGGGCCTGGCTGCAGAGCAACCCCGTCATCCGTCTTTCCTATGATCCCTCCTTTGCGCCTTACGAATGGATCGATGAGCGGGGCCGCTACGTGGGTATTGCTGCGGATTACCTTGACCTCATCGGCCATCGTCTCGGTACAGCAATTGAAGTACTGCCCCAAATCGCTTCCTGGAGTGAAGCGCTGGAACGTGCAAAAGCGGGTGAAGCCCATGGTCTTACCCTGCTCACCCCTTCACCGGAACGAAGCGAATACCTGTACTTTACCGAACCCTATGTTAATTACCCCTGGGTAATTGTTACACAAGAGGACTATCCTTTTATCGGCGGACTTGCGGACCTCACCGGCAAGCGTGTTGCCGTACCCAAAGGATATGTGACGCAGGAAATCCTGGCGCGTGATTATCCCTCGCTTAAACTGGCGCCCTATGAAACGGTCTTTGATTCCCTGCAAGCGGTCATGACGGGGCAAGTGGAGGCATCGGTAAACAGCATGGCCACTTCTGCCTTCTATATTCGCAAGCACGGTCTTACCAACCTGAAAATTGCCGCTCCCACCGGTATTGAGACAGAGGGCATGGGCTTTGGCGTAGTCAAGAGCCAGCCTTTGCTCGTCGGTATTCTTCAAAAAGCGCTGGACACCATATCTGAGGAGGAGCGGCTGGCCATCGCCCAAAAATGGGTGGCCCTGGAATATAAAAATGGATTCGACTATTCCCTGTTGTGGCAGGTGCTTGCCGGGGCTGTTTTGCTGCTGCTGGCCTTTGGCTACTGGAACTGGCGTCTTCGCCGGGAGGTGGCGGCCCGCAAAAGGACGGAAATAGCGCTTCAGCAAAGCGAGAGGCGTTTGCAACTGGTGGTAGATACCGTTCCCGTTGTGTTGGTGCTAAAAGACCGTAAGGGACGCTATCTTCTCGTCAATACCAACTTTGAGCAAGCGACGGGTGTTAAACGGGAGCAAGCCCTGGGAAAAGTGGACGCCGAAATTTTTCCTTCTTCTGTCGCTGAGTCTATCAGGGATTTCGATGAAAAAATCATGGCCACAGGAAGGGAAAGTCTGCAACAGGAAGAGATTCCCTATCCTGATGGAAAGATACATACTTACTTTAGCCGAAAGGTTCCTCTATTTGACGAAGAGGGTAAAGTAACGGGGCTTGTTCTTGCAGCGCTGGATATTTCCGAACAGAAAGCAGTGGAGCAAGAGCTTCTTTTAGCCAAGGAAGCCGCTGAAACTGCCAACCGGGCCAAAAGCCTCTTTCTTGCCAACATATCTCATGAGTTACGCACTCCGCTCAATGCCATTCTCGGTTTTTCAGAAATGCTGGGCCGTGACCGCCAAACGAATGCCTGTCAAAGAGAGAAAGTCGGTATTATCAATCGCAGCGGTGAGCACCTGTTAAACATGATCAATGATGTGCTGGACCTCTCAAAAATAGAGGCGGGCCATGTGGAGTTGGAAAGAGTGGCTTTCGATCTGCCGCTCATGCTTAAGGATATGGGACACATGTTTGATCTGCGCGCCGAGAATGCAGGATTGTACTTTAATCTGGAACTCGACGCGGCGCTGGTCAAACACGTAAAAACGGACGTCGTCAAACTCCGTCAGGTACTTATCAACCTGCTTGGCAATGCGGTAACATTTACATTGAAAGGTGGGGTTGCCTTGCGCGCCCGTACACTGTCTACAGCAGAGGATCCTTTAACTGTTACACTGCAGATCGAGGTGGAAGACAGCGGGATAGGCATAGCGCCGGAGCAACGGGAACGAATTTTCGACCCCTTTGTTCAGGTTGGGCCCGCCCGAAAGGATCTCAAGGGCAGTGGGCTGGGATTGGCCATTAGCAAATCTTTCATTGAACTGTTGGGTGGAGAGATCATTGTCACCAGTACACCCGGTCAGGGTTCGCTGTTTCATGTCGAGTTGCCTGTTACCCTGGCTAAGGACTCGGAGTTTGCCGGCATATATGCGAACAAGCCGGCTGTGCTGGGAATTGAAAAAGGCCAGCCTCAGTGGCGCATCCTGGTTGTTGAAGACAACAGGGACAGCCGGATATTGTTAAGCAGCCTGCTGCTTGAGGCGGGATTCCTTATAAAGGAGGCAGAAAACGGTGAGGAGGCTATCGGTCTATTTGAACAATGGCAGCCCCACTTCATTTGCATGGACATGCGCATGCCCGTGATGGATGGCTATAAGGCCACAGCAAAAATCCGCTCCCTTCCCGGCGGTGACAGGGTGAAGATCGTTGCCATTACTGCCAGCGCCTTGAAGGAGCAGCGCAAGAGAATTATAGAAGCAGGCTGCGATGATGTGGTGCTCAAGCCGTACAAATCCCATGAAATCTTTGATACTATGGCACATCAGTTGGGTGTGCGCTATACTTATGAAGAAGAAAGAACAAGGGCATTGTCCAAAACTGCAAATATGCTTACTGCCGGGATGATGGTGGACCTGTCGTCTGAACGGAGACAGGCTTTGAGGGCCTCTGCTCACAGACTGGATATTTCGGCCACCGGTGAATTAATCGAAGGAATTCGCAGTGAGCACCCTGAGATCGCCAGTGGGCTGCAACTGCTGCTCGGGGAATTTCGCTTCGAACGAATACTGGAACTGCTCAAAGGGAGACAGTAATTGATTAAAAGACGGCGGCCACAGGAGATAAAAATGGAAAATCAATATGAAATTCTGGTTGTTGATGACAGTCCTGAAAGCCTTCAGCTTTTGACGGGCATACTGATGGACCAGGGTTATAAGGTGCGACCGGCGAGGGAACCGAACCTGGCGCTTGAGTCGGCATTCGCTAATTCTCCTGATCTGATCCTGCTTGATGTAAAAATGCCCGGCATGGACGGTTTTGAAGTGTGCCGAAGACTGAAACAGGACGAACGCACAGCAGTGGTGCCGGTCATCTTCATAAGCGCATTGCAGGAGATGCGTGACAGGGTGCAGGGCTTTAAGGTGGGAGGGGTGGATTTCATAACCAAACCGATCCAGCGCGAAGAGGTTTTGGTCCGTGTGAATGTGCATCTTACCATTCATTATCTTCAAATGCAGTTAAAAAAGTCCAATACCGAACTGGAGCAGACGGTTGCAGAGCGAACAAAAGCCTTGAGATCGACAAATAAGGCCCTTAAAGCGTCACTAAGTGAAAAGGAGGTGCTCTTAAGAGAAATTTATCACAGAACAAAGAATAATATGCAGGTTATATGCGCCATGCTGTCATTCAAATCGCAGTTTGTTGATGATGATAAATTTTCTGCTATACTTGAAGATACAGAAAACCGGATCATGTCGATGGCCCTTGTGCATGAGAAACTTTATCAGTCAAAAAGCCTTTCTCTGATTGACCTTGGAGATTTTATCAAGGATCTCATATTGCACCTGAGAGAGGTCTACTCATCTGCTGAAGGGCGGGTTTCCATTAACCTTGACCTTGCAGAGGTTCTTCTCAATATTGATTCGGCTGTCCCCTGCGGGCTCGTTATTAATGAATTGCTGACAAATGCCTTTAAACACGCCTTTCCCGAGGAGAGGACAGGATCTATCCGTATCGCTGTTAACAGGAAGGAAGATGAGACGATAAAGATCGAAATTTCTGATAACGGCATTGGTATGCCTGAAGGGTTTGACTTTAATAAGGTCAAATCTTACGGTCTTCAAATTGTTTCTTCCATAGTGAAAAAGCAACTGAACGGCGACATTGTCACTGACGGTTCGTTGGGCACGTCTTATGAAGTTTCTTTTAAGGAAAGAAAATATAAACAAAGGATTTGATATGGGCCAGAAGAGTAAAGTGCTGATTGTTGAGGATGAAATAATTATTTCCATGCTCTATAAAAGTAAGCTCGATAAAATGGGCTACCATGTTTTTAAACCTGTGGAAACGGGTGAAATGTCCATAGAGGCCGTAAAAGAAAATAGCCCCGATCTTATCCTCATGGATATCTGCCTTGGTCCCGGAATAGATGGTGTTGATGCGGCAAAGGAGATCCTGTCCATTAATAAAGGGATAAAAATAATTTTTGTTTCAGGTTATGGCGATGATTCAACGTTAAAACGTATTAAGGAATTAGGAAATTATCAATTGGTTGCAAAACCGGTTTCATTAAATAGATTGATGGAAATCATCGAAGATGAGATGTCACATTAAAGGGGTATCAATAAAAAATCCCGTCAAGGCTGTCAGAAAAAAACTATCCGCCAGCCTCACGAAATGACATAAATAATAATAGTACTCTCCTTTTGTTTTGCTGAGAAGCTTCCCTGCCCCTTTCTTTTTAAAGCGCTCTTTCTGTTTGGGTGAGAATATCTGTGAAAGGGCATATTCGAGATACCCTTCTTTATGCTTTCCCTGTAAATTACCTGAGATACTTTACAGTTCAAAATAATAGACTCCTGCCGCATTGGCAAGCATGACCGGAAAACCTCCCGGAATCGCATATCTTTGCTTTTGAAGAACTCTTGACAGCAACCTTATGCAAAAGCTATAATCAGAAAATACTGAAAAATCAGATTATTCTAATTTTAACTATTGGAGAAAAGAACCATGAAAAGGAAAGATGACAGGTCCTGCTGTACAGCTGAAAATGACAGTTCATGTAAGGTAGAATCCATTATAAGCGTCGATGAACGGGGCCAGATGGTTCTGCCCAAGGATTTGAGGGCAAAGATGGAAATAGAGGCAGGCGATAAACTGGTTCTCACGAGTTGGGAAAAAGAGGGTAAAGTCTGCTGCATTACGCTTATCAAAGCGGAAGAACTTGTGGATATGATGAAGGACAAGCTGGGGCCCGTTATTATGGATGTGCTTTAGTTTTTATATGCTTCGACAGGCTCAGCATGACCTTAGGCAACATTTAGTCACCCTGAGCCTGTCGAGATGGGGCATCATTTAAAAAAGTTTGTGCATTTTAATTCTCGACGCATTCAATACCATTTACAGTAGGGAATGACAATGACAGGGGAATAGTTATGAAAGATAAAAAAAATAGTGTAAATTCCTGTTGCAGTCCTGCTCCACCGAAAGAGCCTGTAGAAAAGAGTTGCTGTACCGACTCCTCCGTTGAGTCTATAACTGGTGAGGAATCACAGAATATTACTGCTGTCGATTCTCATTGGACAGCAAGGGATCACTGGGGGCGGATAAAGGCCAGATCGGGTTCTTTTAGAAACACCTATATGGTTAACCCCGGTTTATACAAGATAGGCGAACCTGACGAGAAAGCGGAAGTCTTTGTAACGGCCAACTACAAGTTCACTTTCGACATTCTGAGGAGGGAACTTAAGGGCCTCGACGGATGGATACTTGTTCTTGATACAAAGGGAATCAATGTCTGGTGCGCCGCAGGAAAGGGAACCTTCAGTACTGATGAACTGGTTAAAAGGATCAAAGTGACGGGCCTTGAAGGGATAGTCAGCCACAGGCGGCTTATCCTTCCCCAACTGGGTGGTGTCGGTATTAAGGCTCATGTTGTAAAGGAACAAAGTGGATTCCATCTCCACTATGGTCCTGTCGAGGCCTCAGACATACCAGCCTACCTTGAAGCGGGACGAAAGGCAACGAAGGAGATGCGGCTTGTTCAGTTCAAGTGGCTCGACCGCCTCATTCTTACGCCCATCGAATTAAATGCCGTTATGAAAAAGTTCGGTATTTACGCTCTTCTCGTACTTGTCTATTCCGGCATAGACAGGTCGGGCATTCTTTTTGACAAAGCTTATCATGAGGGGCTTCTTTTTATCGGGCTGGGCCTTCTGTCTGTTCTGGCAGGCGCATTTATTACACCGGTAGTGCTCCCTTTCATTCCTTTTCGTTCCTTTGCAATCAAGGGCTGGATAGCGGGACTGGCTGCTCTCATCGTATTCAGCTTCGGAACAGGCATGACGGCAGGCATGAGTCCGCTGTTAATCATATTCAGCTATATCTTTTTTCCGCTTCTCAGTTCCTATCTGGCTCTTCAGTTTACGGGAGCTACAACCTTCACAAATATGTCGGGCGTAGTAAAGGAGCTTAAGTATGCTTTTCCTCTCTATAAATCAGGGATTGTTATCTCGCTGCTCTTGCTTATCGCCCAGAAAGCGCTTGAATGGAGGATTATATTATGAGATACCTGAGTAATGTGGCGACCCTTGAATATTTCCCCGACAAATGTACCGGTTGCCTAAGATGTATTGACGTCTGCCCCCATGCTGTTTTTGTACGGCATGAAAAGAAAGTGGCTGTTTCAGACAGGGACCTCTGCATGGAATGCGGGGCATGTATGATGAACTGCGCTTTTAAAGCAATAAATGTCGATAATGGAGTGGGCTGTGCAGCGGCTATTATAAATTCCATGTTGTACGGCGGCGAGCCTTCCTGCGATTGCAGTGGTGAATCTTCATCGGGTAACTGCTGCTGACAGACATGAGATAAGCAAAATTTGAAAAAGGATTTTTTTAAAAGTGAATCAGCTGCTATAATAATATTTTTATGATAACTGCTCTTTTCACTTCATTTTAATACTTTGCTGAAGAAGCTCATAGAGTACCCGAAGGATTTGACGGTGGCTGCGGCGGAAAAGGATAAATAAAAAAATACAATTACCCTTTTTTATGCGGGAATATCGATTAGAATGATAAAAAGAAGATCATAAGGAGTCATTTGTTGGAAATTAATGAGGCAGAAAGGGAAGCCGTCTATAAAACCATCTTTAATCGGCGTGACGTGCGTGGGGAATTTAAGCCCGACCCGGTGCCGGAAAAGGTGCTTAAAAGAATATTAACAGCAGCGCACCATGCTCCCAGTGTCGGTTTTATGCAGCCATGGGATTTTATTGTTGTAAAAGATAAGTCTGTCAAAAGCCGTATTAAAGAAGCTTTTGAAGTTGCAAATAATGAAGCTGTGCAAATGTTTGACGGGGAGAGGCAGGCAAGCTATAAGGAGCTTAAACTGGAGGGTATAATGGAAGCGCCACTGGGGATTTGCATAACCTGTGACCGTAAAAGAACAGGCCCCGCAGTAATCGGCAGAACGGCAAACCGGGAGATGGACCTATACAGCGCCGTATGTGCTGTGCAAAATCTGTGGCTCGCGGCGAGGGCGGAAAACCTTGGGGCGGGGTGGGTAAGTATTATTCATCACAAGGCCCTGAAAAGGGCGCTTAATATTCCTGACGGCATTGTTCCTATTGCCTACCTGTGTGTCGGTTATGTTACCGGTTTTCATGAAAAACCGGAACTTGAAAAAGTGGGTTGGTTGCCCAGACTTCCCCTTGAATCACTTATTCATTATGACCGTTGGGCAGAAAAATTACCGGAAGAATAGTGTCAGAGACGTATCTAGTTCATAACAGTTTGTTTGTGCTCATCCAGGTTGGCAGCAGTTTTTCCTGCTGCGATCCTTACCTGACTATAGAGCCGAATATTTATTTTCTCCTTGATGACTTCACCTGCCGGGCAGGTGAAGATGAATGGAAGGCGGAAATAGCCAATTTCGATCAAGAGGATTTGAGGAACTTTGCAAAGGGGCTTATTATCGGCATGGGCGCTTACTGGACGGAAAGATTTTCCGCCGCCGCCCTGGCCCTGGGGAGAGACCTTTCATACAGGTCATCTTTGGGGAAAAACTCTCTACAGGGAGAATACCTTTCAAAATTTATGTATGCCGTCAAGGCCTATGATGACCAGATCTATCATAAATTGTCAAAACTTCCGGGCCTTATTCATAACGTAAAGCTGCTTGAGACGATTGATGTGGATAAGATTGATCTATTGAAAAAAATCTTAAATGCACGTAATCGGGTTAAACTTGCTTATTTCAGGGGTAATCCCGAGGAACTGACAATGCTGGAAGAAGCAAGAGAGAAGAAATTTGTTAAGGATTATGGTGAGATAGGAGGGTTATTTCAGGTGTAACATTAATAAAATTTGTTTGATTATATGAGTATTCCTCGTCCTCCCTCTTCGTATCTTTTTATCAATTTTTCCCAGATAACTTCCGGATTTTCACTGAATACCATTTTTGAGTCGGGACGCAAAAGAAGCCAGTCCCCTCTGGCAATTTCCCTCTCCAGCTGGCCCGGAGCCCAACTCGACATTCCGGCGTATATCCTTAGCTCGGAATGCCTCTTGCTGTTTTCTTCATTTAAAACCTTATGGAGGGACATGCTTAAATAAACATGGCTGAAGATTTTAATAGCGCCTTCCGGGGGGATTTCCGTATCGATGAGAAGGGTAGGCGCCGCCAGAATAACAGGGCCGCCGATGAAGAGCTTCTCATAGAGCTTTTCAGCCCCTGAATCGGGTGGAAGAATGTCATCGGGAGAATGGCCGCTCGGTTTGTTGATAATGAGGCCCTGAGTCCCGTTCTTTTTGCTGTGGTGGGTGATGAGTACAACCGATTCTTTAAAGATAGAAGCGCTGATTTTTGGTTGAGCTACAAGGAGGGCTCCTTTTTTAACGGGATAGGATTGACCTGCATCACTCCATGTTCCCAGGTGAAAGAGGGAAAAGGTAAAGGCAATACCGAGCAGCGGCAGCCATCGATTTCGTATCCCGTTAACCATATAACATGAATGCTCCTTTATAGGGGCTGAAAGAATAATATGTCCTGTATTTACAGTCTACGGCTTTCTCCTTGAGGCTGTCAATGAATTATCTTTCTTTAAATGCCTCTTTACCTCATAAAGCTCTTCACGTATTATATGCCTATCAAATGAAAGTGCGTTAATGATGGCTGTTAATTATTACAATGGAGAACTAAAAAGTCTCTTTCTCGAGGATATTCCGCTAATTGATGTAAGATCTCCTGTAGAGTTCGCCCAGGGTGCTTTCCCCGGAGCAATCAATATTCCCATACTCGATAACGAACAGCGCCATAAGGTGGGGCTCTGCTATAAAAATGAAGGCAGGGAGGAGGCTATAAAGCTCGGATACAGCCTCGTATACGGTGACGACAGAAAGGGAAAGACCGGCAGGTGGCTTCAGGTAGCGGATAAATCATCTGTTGTCGTTATTTATTGTTTCAGAGGGGGCTTACGGTCCCAAATCGCCCAGAGCTGGCTTAAGGAGGAGGGGAGGGAGGTGGCCCTTGTAAAAGGCGGCTACAAGCGACTCAGGAACTATCTTATAAATAAGCTGGAAGAAGAGGTCGAAAATAATAGATTTTTTGTTATCTCAGGATATACGGGGTCGGGAAAAACAACAATTTTGAATAACCTCATTAATGAAGGTTATAAGGGGATCGATCTTGAAGGCTTTGCCAATCACCGCGGTTCCGCCTTCGGTCATAATCCCACAGCCCAGCCGACACAGATAAACTTCGAAAATGCCGTCTTCATTGCATTGCTAAAGGAAGAGAAAAAAACGTCATCCTTTATCCTTATTGAAGATGAAAGTGCTACCATAGGAGGGGTAACTCTGCCTCATTCACTCTATGAAAAGAAGAAACAATCACCCGTTTTTGTCCTCAAAATCCCCCGTCCCGACAGGGCTAAAATTATTTTAAATGAGTATGTTAAGGCCAGATGGGAGATCATCAAAGACGAGCATGATCCTTACGGGGCGCTCTATAAAATTTACAGCGCCCCCTTTGAGAAAATAAAAAAGCGTCTTGGAGGACTCCTCTATTCAGAGTGCATCAGCGATCTTGAAAATGCTATAGAAGAGATGAAAACAAGCGGCTCTTTTCACCTCCATAAAATCTGGATAGAAAAGCTGCTTTATCATTATTATGATCCGCTCTATGCCAAGGGACTGGCGAGAAAAAAGGAACATATCGTCGGTGAGGGAAGTGAGGAGGAAATGAGAGAGTTTTTGAAGAAATGGAAGTAAGGAAACAACTTTAACCACAAAGGCACAAAGGGCACAGAGTATTAGAAAAGAATTATCTCAATAACTGAACAGAATCAAGCCATGTTTTTAAACTTCAACGCTACTGCATACTTCTCCTGAAGATAAGGATTATTAAATAGTTGATTTAAATAAACCAGTCGCCTTTGCAGCACTATTGTCTCTAGCATTTTAATGAATTTCCTTTGTGTACTTTGTGACTTTGTGGTTATTCAGGCTCTCCCGACCTTGACCTTTCCATAGTAAATATTGGATAATCTGCGTACTATTTAAATTAAAGGAGTTTTTAAATGCCCAAATATCGTTCACACACAACCACCCACGGCCGTAATATGGCAGGCGCCCGTGCGCTCTGGCGAGCCACGGGAATGAAGGATGAAGATTTCCAAAAGCCCATTATTGCCGTCGTCAATTCATTTACCCAGTTTGTTCCCGGTCATGTTCACCTTAAAGACCTGGGCCAGATGGTGGCCCGTGAAATTGAAAAGGCCGGTGGTGTAGCGAAGGAATTTAATACCATTGCCATCGATGACGGTATCGCCATGGGGCATGGCGGAATGCTTTATTCCCTGCCGTCACGGGATATTATTGCAGACTCCGTTGAATATATGGTTAATGCCCATTGTGCCGACGCCATGGTCTGCATATCCAACTGTGACAAGATCACACCGGGCATGTTGATGGCGGCGCTCCGTCTTAATATTCCCGCCGTTTTTGTCTCCGGCGGGCCAATGGAAGCCGGCAAAACCTCACTTCACGGCAAGGATGTCAAGCTTGACCTTGTCGATGCAATGATTTCAGCAGCTGATCCTAATGAAAGCGATGAGGATGTCGATGCTATCGAACATTCCGCTTGTCCTACCTGCGGTTCCTGTTCGGGTATGTTTACGGCCAACTCAATGAATTGCCTTGCCGAAGCGCTCGGTCTGGCCCTTCCCGGCAACGGTTCGCTTCTTGCCACTCATGCCGACAGGAAAGCGCTTTTCCTCGAAGCGGGACGACTCAGTGTCGAACTGGCAAGGAGATATTATGAGAAAAATGACGAATCAGCACTTCCCCGGTCGATTGCTTCCTTCGAGGCCTTTGAAAATGCCATGAGCCTCGATATTGCCATGGGTGGGTCTACCAATACGGTACTTCACCTTCTGGCTGCCGCCCATGAGGCAAATGTTGATTTTACCATGGCTGATATTGACCGTTTGTCACGTAAAGTGCCTAATCTTTGCAAGGTGGCTCCTTCGACACAGGAGTACCATATGGAAGATGTGCACAGGGCGGGAGGGGTTATTGGAATACTAGGTGAACTTGACCGGGCGGGACTTCTTCACAGTGATGCAAAAACAGTGCATAGTACCACCCTGGGAGCGGCTATCGAAAAATGGGACATTGCAGTGAATGAAGATGAAGCAACAAAAAAACTTTTTCTTGCAGGTCCGGCAGGTGTGCCGAGCCAGCAGGCTTTTAGTCAGGATTGTCGCTGGCCCGATCTTGATGTTGATCGCATAAATGGCTGTATACGCAACGCGGCAAATGCCTACAGCAAAGATGGTGGTCTTGCCGTTCTCTTCGGTAATCTGGCCTTTGCAGGCTGCATCGTTAAGACGGCAGGCGTCGATGAGTCTATTCTTAAATTCAGCGGTCCTGCAAGGGTTTTTGAAAGCCAGGATGATGCTGTAGAGGCCATTCTTGGTGATAAAATCAAGGCAGGTGATGTAGTTATCATTCGTTACGAAGGCCCAAAAGGGGGACCGGGCATGCAGGAAATGCTCTACCCTACGAGTTATCTTAAATCTAAAGGCCTGGGCAAGGAATGTGCGCTCATCACAGACGGGCGTTTTTCAGGTGGTACATCGGGCCTTTCTATAGGTCACTGTTCACCTGAAGCTGCCGAAGGGGGTAACATCGGTCTCATCGAAGAGGGTGATACAATTAATATAGATATCCCTAACAGGAAGATAGAAATAGACTTGTCGGAAGAAGAGCTTGACCATCGCAGGCAGATGATGAATGGCAAAGGTTCTAAAGCATGGAAGCCTGTCGCAAGAGAAAGAGTTGTTTCTCAGGCGTTGCAGGCCTATGCGGCGCTTACGACAAGTGCGGCCAGGGGGGCTGTGAGGGATCTTTCTTCGATTAAATAAGTACATTAATTATTCATTAAATCCCCTCTCTCCTGGTGGGAGAGGGTTAGGGTGAGGGGGAAATGTTCATGGCAGAGAGTAAATCAGCAACTAAATGGCGATGCACCATTTGCGGATATGTAGCCGAGGGCGAATACCCGCCCGATAAATGTCCCATTTGCAGTGCATCTAGCGATAAATTCGAAGCTGTTGGTTCTCCTCCTGTTAAAGAAGAGAAAAAGACAGAGGAGCCTTCAGTCTTTGAAGCTCATGCCGAACTTGTTGATTATCTTTCCCCGTGGAGCCGCTCTGAGTACGAAAAAGAAGAGAAGTTTACCACTATTCAGAAGCTGGCCATAACGGGCAAAAGTGAAATTTCTCCCATGGGAACGAGGCGGCCCTTTCCCGGGCTTGAGATGATTCTATTCAAAGGCGTACAGTTCTCCCGATTTCCTTTAAATGAGAATGAAGCGGTCTCGACAAAAACAGTCATCGGACCCTCTGCTAAATATCCTCTTGAGCTTGATATTCCATTTTATGTATCGCACATGTCTTTTGGTGCCCTTTCAAAAGAAGCCAAGATTGCCCTTGCCATGGGAGCCTCAAAAGTCGGAACAGCTACATGTTCCGGAGAGGGTGGAATGCTGCCTGAAGAGAGAGAGCATTCAAGCCGCTATATTTATGAAATAGGGACGGCAGCCTTTAGCCGTAATGAAGAGTATATAAAGCAGGCAGATGCCGTAGAAATTAAATTTGGTCAGGCGGCCAAGCCCGGAATGGGGGGACACCTTCCCGGTGAAAAGGTAACACCAGAAATAGCGAAGGTACGTAATATTGAAGCAGGTGAGGATTTTATTTCCCCAAATCGTCAGGATGACATCAATTCTCCTGAAGATCTTAAAAAGATGATCGCTGACCTTAGAAGTCTGACAAAAGGCAGACCCATCGGTGTCAAATTTGCCGCAGGGCATGTAGAGGAAGATTTAAAGTTTGTTCTTGCCGCTGAACCCGACTTCATAACCATTGATTGCAGGGGAGGTGCAACGGGTGCAGCACCGAACTTTATTCGTGATAATGTTTGCCTCCCTGCCGTATATGCCATCAGAAAGGCAAGAAGCTACCTTGACAGTGTGGGAAGCAAGGTCACCTTCTGTGTTACCGGTGGTTTCAGGGACAGTACCGATATAGCCAAGGCTCTGGCCCTTGGTGCCGATGCGGTAGCGCTTGCCTCGGCATCGCTAGTTGCAATCGGCTGTCAGCAGTATCGAATTTGTAATACGGGTCTTTGCCCTGTGGGAATCACTACCCAGGATAAAGAACTTCGAAGCCGCTTTTCCATTCCCCATTCGGTAAAACGATTTGTTAATTTCTACGACGCAACACGTATGGAACTGGAAGTCCTGTCCAGGATAAACGGCCGTTCTAATGTTCATGACCTCGCTATGGACGATATCTTCACCATCAGTAACGAAATAGCCGCCAATACGGACATTGAATATGCCTGACGTATCGCACCCTGAAGAAGAGGGAACGCTTCTCTCCCCTGACCCCCGGTACCTGATAAAACTCTATGAAATGAGGATGCCTTTCGGAAAATACTCGGGCACACGCCTTGTTGATCTTCCGGAACCTTACGTGGTCTGGTTTTCTAAAAAAGGTTTTCCATCCGGTAAGTTAGGTGAAATGCTTAAAGCAGTGTATGAGATTAAGTTGAATGGGCTGGAGTATCTTTTTGAGCCCTTGAGGAAGAGTTCGAATAAGTAAAATACTATCATTTATGTTGTTATATTTTCTTTCGACCACCCCTTAATCCCCTCCTAACCAAGGAGGGGAGATTTATTTCCCTTGAGGGTAGAGGTTAGGGTAAGGTTGAAAATCTATTCTATATTGTCATCCCTGCTTTTTACCAATTAATTCCCCGCCTTGATAAGGAGGGGGTAGGGGTGGTTGTATAATCATCAAGGACCATTTCTTTTTTTGGAATAAAAGAGATTTTACCACCCCGACCCCTGCCCTCAGGGGGTATCAAGACCATTATCAAGGGGAGGAACTGGTTTGTTTCCCCTCTTATTTTAGGAGGGGATTAAGGGGTGGTCAAAAGTAAGAGTGACAATATCTTAAATAAAGGAGCACATCATTGAAACTAACAGAAGCTGATTTAACAGAAAATCCCCAGGTAGGTAAAACAAACAGGCTCATGATCATAAGGGAAGTCGATTTCGGCGTCTATCTTGATGGTGAAGATCTTGGTGAAATACTGATGCCTAAAAAGTATGTACCTGAAGATTACAGGCTTGGTGATGTGGTTGAGGTCTTCGTTTACCTTGATTCGGAAGATCGTCTCGTTGCTACCACGGAAAAACCTTATGCCCAGGTGGAGCAATATGCCTGTCTCAAAGTCGTTTCCGTTACTAATTTCGGGGCCTTTCTTGATTGGGGACTAAAGAAGGACCTCCTCGTTCCTTTCAATGAACAAAAGCATCGCATGGAAGAGGGCAGGGAATATATTGTTTATATTTATTCCGATGAAGAAACGGGACGCATAGCGGGAACCTCCAAACTTGACAGGTGCCTTGATTTATATAAAGGGGACTATCAGGATGGAGACGAGGTGGAACTGTTTATTTGTGAAGAAACGGATCTCGGATTCAAGACGATTATAAATGATGCTCACCGGGGGCTTCTTTATAAAAGCGATCTTTATCAGTCTGTAAATAAGGGGGAGAGGGCAAAAGGATTTATCAAACAGGTAAGGGAAGACGGCAAGATCGATGTAACCCTTAATAAACCGGGTTATGAAGCGATTGATGAGGTTTCAGAGCAGATTTTAGAGACTTTAAAGGCGAGTGGCGGATTTATTGCCGTTACTGATAAAAGTTCGCCTGATGAGATAAAAGAGCTTTTTGGAGTAAGCAAGAAACGGTATAAAAAGGCAGTGGGGGCGCTTTATAAGAAGAGGCTTGTTAGTCTTGAGGAGGGTGGGGTGAGGGTGATTAAGGGAGAAAAAGAATAAAATGTCATTCCCGAGAAGTCGGGAATCTAAAAATAACATCCAAGCTCACAAACGGTAATGGAGCGTAACGAAATTGCAGTCTGGGAAATTGTATTTTATCAGAACGGATCATCGTCGCCCGCGCCAGATAGGTTGGAAAAGTAAGTAAGTACCATCTTTTCTTCGAAGAATTCCTTTGCGGTTAAGTTTTCGTAGATAATTCGATCTTTCTCAACGTTCAGAATTGTCGCAATACGAGACTTTTCCACTTCAATACGGGCTGACACAAGATTTTGCTTATCCTCGAAGATCGGTGCTACCACCAAGACATTAAGGTAATCACTACGAGTAGCTGCCTGTGCGATAAGGCCATTAACATAGTCGTCGCTGAAGCTATAGCCAACGATAACAATAAATCGCAAAGCCTCATTCAACGAATACTTTCGAAGCTCGTGTACATAGAATAAGTAAGGATCAATCGAACTCAATTTCGCGGCGTTACCAAAGATAAGTTCAGGATTTGGCTGGGGGTTGTCGCATAGCTTCAGTACCCCACCATTAGTCTCATCTCTTATCCAATCTATAGAGCCGTGTAACTTATATAGATACAGGACAATGTCTGCATTCTCGTTTGCATCAAATTTCGATGCCTCCCATTCACGGTCACCGTTGAATCCTAGTTCTATACTAAAGTCTATACCCACGAGCGCTTTTTCGACACAGATATCATAGTTGAGTGTAAATACACGGACGGCGCTACCGATGTCAGACACTAAGTCTCTAAACCCACGAAAGTAACTCGCTTCGTCGTAGTTGCTTATATTTATCCACTGGAAAAGCTGTGAACGTATCAGCTTATCAAGCTTTGCCACCATCTCAAATTCTTCACCCGCAACTTTAAGCAGATGAATGTTCCAACCACCTATAAATGGATATAGCTTGTTCTGATGCTTCTGGTTGATCTCCGATAAAACGTTTAACAGCTCTTCGATGGTCGCCGTCTGATCTTCGAATGCACCTACAAGTCCTCGCTGATAGATGATAGAGCTTTTCAAGTAGTTATACAGCTCGTAAAACTCTTTGAATTCCGAGTCTGATCGTATCTTCTCTTCGATATCAAGTGTCATCGCCTTTGCATGCTTAATACCTGCATCGACACTGGCTCCGGCCCCTAAGAGAAATAACAACGAATCTTCTCTTAAACTCATTTTACACTCCTTTCTACAAGAACCACGGCGCTACAGACTGAGCGCTAACAATCCGCATATCATTTACATTTTCTAGGTGCGAAAACTCCTTCATGAATTTCGCGATAAGCCTTGAATATAGGATCGAAATTGGTTGGGCCTTTGAGTTGAATCCACGCCAGTTAGCACCTGTTAGATTTAAAATATCCTGAAGACACTCCTTTTTTGTCGACCATTCTTCCCGTGATTCAATGAAGTCAATGTACAATGGCTCCGATACTCGCTTATGCAATACCTCTTTTCCATACTGCAATCCTTCTGCCCAAATCAAAAACTCGTTCGCTGAAAGCTGCACATAGCTACTTTCGTAAGGAACACAGGTGTTGTGATCGCTAAATCCTAGAAACTTGTGTTTTGTATTGACGCGTATGACTATGACCTCAAAATCATCTGCCTCTCTAATATAGGAAACTACTGCCTTGATGATATCGATTTCCTTCCGACTGATCTTGTATGGGAGGTGCAAAACGAGCGATTTGTAGTGATCACCAAGCTCACTCGACAAAACGACCTTCAAGTTAGTCTTTAAGCTATCGAGATAAGCCGACTCATCGCTTGAGGAAGACAGTGGCTTGATATATTTAAAGTCGCCACTGGAATCCAAACATACGGTATACGCTGTATAGCGAGTTGTGCTACCCTTATCCCTCTCCTGTACACTTCCAATTCCAAATATTAAACAGTTGCTCTTCGCGGGCTGCACGAGCCAAGGTGCGCCGCCAAGTTTGCTAAATATCTGCAACCCGATATTGGAGACAGACCATTTCAATTGGTCTTTCTTGAAGAAAGTGTCTTCTGTTACGACCTGACAATAGGTATTGTTTCTTAATGCCATCAATTTGAGATAGCCGTATGCATCGAAAGCCGCTTCTACACCTTTAAAGCCTTTCGGAAGGACCGCTACAAGCATTACTTTTCTAGTGGGATGAGACGCTTTTAGCAGCTGGACCTGCTTTTCGATATCTTGTATGGCGGTTTCATCAAACGTACTTACCAGATGATGTTCTACAATGTCTTTATGAATTGGCACAGAGAACATCTTGTCAAGGCCGGAGAACTGGCCGGGAAAAAGCTTGCCGACCAATCCAAGGTAGATATCTCTTGCTAAGGACCTAGTTCTTTCAGTAAAAAGGAAGAGATATCTAACTTCATCATTCATTCGTCGATACGGGCCATTAGACCTTATTCCCATAAACTGTGATTTTGCTGTCTTTCCACCACCAACTAGATAAGTCTTTACATCAAGCTGCTTCGCAGGGAGAGCAGAAAAGTCCTTGTCAATGTCAAGACTAGAGCCGGACAGCAGTGGCATAAGTACATTTTTCGTAAAAGCCTCAATCGTGGCCTTTTTGTCCTTATAGAAGTAGATATTCGGTTTGCCGCACTTATCTAGAGAGAAACTACGAATTTGCGTCTGCTTATTAAAAGACTGATTGTTTTTCAGAGAGAATTTATGTTCGACTAGTATGCCAAACTGTTTCTCTCCCTTTAGGTAATAGGGTTTAACAATGATTTCGGTGCTGCCGTCTTCAAATTTTTCCGTTACAAAGCGAACCTCTTTCAAAAAGATCGCTTTTTCAGGAATATAATATTCCAGCTCACAAGCATTAGCTTTCAGCGTTTCCAGAAAATCATGATAAATGAGATGAACAGTCAAAAAGGGATTCTGGGTATATTCATACTCGTATGCTTCATAACCATCCTTGGAGTCGACCGAAACATCAAACAAAAACCATTCGTCATCTTTTCCTTGCATGGGAAGGCTCACACGAAAATCTTCGTCACTTTTTGATTGTGAGCTGTCCTGGACCTGTTGCCTGTAGATTGTTGCATTATTGTTTTGTTTGAGCAGAGGGAAAAAGTTTAATGAGATACTATCCATGTGTTCATCCTATATTTGGGCCGCCTGATAAAATTTTTCGAAACTTTGATTGATTTCATTACAAGTGTTCAAATGATAGCACCCAGCGATGTAGGGCGCAATAACAGCGGGGTATTACGCAAATTCAATTTTTTTGGATTTACTTATTAGGCCCTCAAGTTCTTTCTGCCAAAACCTTAATAAATGATCTGACATCTCAAGATTTATTACAAGGGCAGGAGAATCAATTTTCATTTCACGGAACATTTCAAAAATTGACAGCACCAGAATATTGTTGTCAACGCATTGGACAGAATAATTGAGAAAATGCGGAACATAGTAAAATTCAAATCGATTTGGGTCACCACCTGCATCAATAACAGCTTTATTGAAACGTTCACCCGTATGTTCAATTTTTTCATTTATTGTTTGTTCACTATATTCAGGAAATAATCTTTGAACGTTTTTGATTATAAAATCATCTTCCGGATTAGCAACAAAGACACGCATCTTTGTATCCCTTTTTTTGAAAAAATTTACTATAGCTTCATAATTTGCATTAACCCAAGAGTCAAAATAGTAAGCTACTATATCGATATTGCTGTCAGCTCGTTCAAGAAGAGATGACCAATTGACTTTCCTATATGTTTCATGAAATCCAACCAGTGGCTCATACATTTCTGCTAGACCATCTCTGAAGCAACCTAATTTTTTGATAGCTTTTCTTATTTGATTACAGCAGGGGCCTAGCGCAGCCTGTAAATTGCCATCACCACGATTTGATTCAAAAGTGCCTGGTTTGAAACCAAGAATATCTGTTGGAAGATGAATTTCATCTGCTTCTCTAGGCATTATAAAAAAAGATCGATTCTTACCAAGCTTCCCAATAAATAAGCCCAATTCAAATAAAACATTATCCCTAACAGCTTTTACATTTTCACCTCTTATTTTTGCGATATCGTCAAAGGAAAAAACAAATATGGCAAAATCAAAGCTGTTTATTGCATCAAGAAGGTCTTCAAGGGTAGTTTTTGACAACTCGAAAATTCCTTGTGCCCACACGGTGATTTCAGCATCGTATTCAAGATTTTCCTGAACACCATAAGCTATATCTAAACCTTCCACAGAAGAAGCAATAAATATTCTAGGTTTCATCTTGACCTCCGAAATCATAATTTAATTTGTTTCTGTCTAACTCCATATTTCTTATCCCTTTACTTCAAAATAATAAAAGCCCGAAACCGTTACCAGTCCGGGCTTTTATCTTTCTTTTATTTTTCCTCTCTTCCCCACTTTACTCCCCCAGAGTTTTCTATTTTTTATATCCTAATCAATCTAATTTGTAAATATTTTTTTCGATCTATCCGTCATATTCAATCTGGCTTTTTGAGATTGCTTCGTCGTTCCTCCTCGCAAAGACATGATCCCCTTGACTGCTGTCACTTCTTGTCCTGCCTTAATCGGTCCCGGTATTTTTCTTTAGCAAATTCCTGCAAGTCTTCGACGGTATCCGTCTCGTCAACGATTTCTCTGCCTAACATGGTTTCAATGGCATCTTCCAGTGTAACGATGCCTGCTGTCTGACCGAACTCATCTTCTACCAGAAAGAGGTGCTCCTTTTTTTTGATAAAGAGGTCTAAAAGCTTTTGTACCTGGAGGTTTTCTGAAACACGGGTAATGGGTTTGGAAAAATGGCTGATTGCCATGTCAGACTTTCCTTCACGCTCGCCTATTAAAAGTTCACGATTGGTGACTAAACCTGTCACGTGGTCCTGATCATCACTATAGACAGGTATGCGTGAAAATTGCTTTGTCCTTTCATCCTCAAGGGCCTCACTAACGCTTAGTTTTTCATTCAGGCTGTGCATAACGGTACGTGGCGTCAGGATTTCTTCCGTTTTAACTTCCCGCAGCTTCAAAACATTGGCAAGGTATTCATTTTCCTGGCTGATGAGTGATCCCATTTTGTGGCCCAATGAGGCTAATGCGATAATTTCTTCCCGGCTGATTTCCTGTTGTTCCTTTTTTCTAAAAATTTTAGTGATTAGTGTTGATAGCCATATTAAGGGGTAGACCAGTTTTATAAGCCAGTGGATAGTATGTGCCGAGGGAACAGCCAGTTGACGCCAGAAGGTAGCGCCAATTGTCTTTGGAATAATTTCAGAGAAATAAAGAATAGCCAGTGTCAGCAAAACGGCGATCAATGTTTCCCAACGGGCGCCAAAGATAATGGTTGCCTGAGCGCCGACGCCGGCTGCACCCATGGTGTGTGCAAAAGTATTTAATATGAGTATGCTTGATATGGATTGATCGAGACGGTTTTTGACGCTTATGAGTACTTTGCCCCGGGCAGGTTGCTGACTGGCCATACTCTCCACATAACTGGGAGTGATTGACAATAAAACAGCTTCCAGTACGGAGCAGATAAAAGAAACACCGATGGCGATGGTAAGGTATGTGATAAGTAAAGTCATTGTGTTATATAGATGCAAAAAAGCAAGTTATGTCTATGTTTTAAATTGTTTTTTTAACTTACCTCAACATTCTGTGGTGGAGAATCTCTTCCATATCGCGCCTTCCGTCAAGGATACAATGAATGAAAACCTCTTTTTCGAGGATCTGATAAATTATTCGGTAAGGTTTAAAGTGTACTTCCCTGTAGCTGAAGATACCGATTCGTTCCAGCTCCGGCGGAATATGCTCCCTTTCAGGGAGATCAGCAAGTTTATTGCAAACAGCTTCGATGTTGTTAATAAGTTTTTCTGCTTTGGCTGGTGAATCTTCCTCTGCCACATAACGGAAGATATCAAAAAGGTCGTTTTCTGCATCCTCTGCAAGATGAGCAGAATATTTCATGATTTCTTATACTCTTCTATCCTTTTTCTTAGACGATTGAAAGATTCCTTTTGTGGGCTTGTTTTTCCCTTACGAAGACTTTCATTACTTTGAGCCAGGATTTTGAGCATGGCAAGGCTTTCACGTGTTTGTTCATAGAGTTGAATGTCTTGCAGTACTGCTTTTGCTTCGCCATTTTGAGTAATAATAACTGTTTTGTGGTCTTTTGATACTGAGCGAATCATTTCTGCGGCATGGGCTTTCAAATAACTTATCGGTTTTACAGCCTCACTTAGTTTCATAGCCTTCCTCCTTTTGCTTGATGACCTAAATATAGCCCAAATTTAGTTCTATGTCAAAGGGGTCTTCATATTATAGCTATTATGAGCGTGAATGAAAAAAGCTCCTGACCTCTACTCACCGGGGGCATCAAGACCCTTGTAAAGGTGAGGAGCGTTAACTATTCATTGTCATATTATTTTAGCTCATCCTCTTTAAGAGCCCGCCAGTATGGTCAATGTCCAGGTTGTCCCGGTATGCGGCGATTTTCTCCAGTTTCTTCCTGTGGAGATAATCTTTGATGGCAACCTTTACTGTAAAAAAATGTTTTTACAAGGCATATGTCAACGGTAAGTTTTGTTCAATGAGATTGCTTCGCCGTGCCTCCTCGCAAAGACAAATAACGAGTAAAACCAAGTCATGGCGAACAGAGTGAAGCGATCTCACCTTTACAAGTCATTTTTTTGTCTCCCAAACCTCAATAATCCTCTCAGCCACCTGCTCCGGCGTTAAGTTGTCTGTATCAATCTCATATTCTGAAGCCCCATGATAAAGCGGTGTACGCCTTTCCAGTACTTCAGCCACTTCCTCGGTAAAGGTTTTACCTTCCGTCAGTGCCGGTCTTGACCTATCGCCTGTAATACGGGTAACGATAGTATCGACAGAGGCCTTTAGCCAGACAATGATGGCGTTATTTTTTAGGGTTTCAATGTTCTCAGCCCTTTCAATGATACCGCCGCCGCAATCAATAATGAGATTATCCTGGCCAGATAAATCCCTTGCCAGTTCCGATTCGCGGTCACGAAAGCCGGGCCAGCCGTATTTTTCAACAATTTCAGGTATGGGCATAGCGGCTATTCTCACAATTTCAGCATCCATGCCGATGCATTTCATGCCTGACTTCTGCGAAAGTAAAGTGCTTACTTCGCTCTTTCCCGTTCCACGGTATCCGATGAGCACAATATTCATTTTGTAAGGTTCTCCATAACAACGCGGCGCATGACCTCTTCAGGGGCATCGACGCCGGTAAATTGCTCAAATTGCAGTACGGCCTGGTTAACAAACATTTCAACTCCGGATATGGTTTGCAGGCCTTTAGCCTTTGCATCTGCCAGGAGCTTCGTTTCCAGCGGCGTATAAACAATATCAAAGAAAACCTGCCCCGGTCTCATAAGGTCTTGCGGGACAAGAGAGGCATCCTCTTTGGGGTGCATCCCCACAGGCGTACAGTGGATAATAATATGGGCTTCTTCCATAGATGCAGCCAGTGCATTGTCATCAAATAGGGCAGACTTTATATCTCTGTCTGTCGATGAGCCTAGATCAGAAGCAAGCCCGTCGAGAATTTCCCTGTTAAGGTCGAGCAGGGTAATAGAGTCAGGGCCTGCTTCTTTAGCCAGCGTAAAGGAAATGGCCCTCGATGCACCCCCTGCACCAAGCATAAGCACTTTTTTGCCTTCTGTCGCTACTCCGGCATCCCGAATCGCCTTTAGCGCTCCGGGTCCGTCCGTTCCGAGGCCGATCAGATTCTCTCCTTCATGAATAACCGTATTGATAGAGCCGATGGAACGGTCCACATCATTTATCTCATCGACGTGGTTCATGACTTCAATTTTGTGAGGAATGGTGACACTCAGTCCTCTGAAGTTCTCTAGCGCCCTCATTCCGGCAAGCGCACTTTTCACATCTTCAACACGGCAGGCAATGTAAACAAAATCAAGTCCCAGCGCTTCATAACCGGCATTGTGAATTGCCGGAGAGAGGGAGTGTGAAACAGGATTGCCGATAACGGCGCAGAGCCGAGTACTCGCTCCGAATGTTCTCTTTGCAGACATAAAACCTCCTTTAATAGACAGCCTGTCAGACTGTTTTAAACTGAAAAGGGCTTATTGTACAGACTGATCTTTATTAAATCAAGAAGCAGGTCTATTTTCATTTTCATCTGGCCTTGTTATTAAAAATCCTGTAAATTATTTTCTTGTTATAGAATATTCGAAACTGAAATCATCAAATAAAGGAGACAGCCATGAAAAGAAGAGAACTGTTTGTTGCCGCCGGAGGATTTGCGGCAGCAGCGGCCCTTGGAAAACTCGAAGGGACGGCATTTGCGGGAGATCATAAACATGACCACAGTCATGGAACTAACACAGGATTAATTGATGCAGCCCTTGATTGTGTCAAAAGGGCGGAAGCCTGTCTGAATCACTGCATAGACGTCCTTGGCAGAGGTGATACTTCTCTCGCTAAATGTGCCAAAAGCGTGACGGAACTGAAAATATACTGTACTGCCCTGTATCAGGCCGGTATTATAAATTCAGAATACCTAAAAAAGATTGCGGCCTTGTCTGAAAAAGTCTGCACTGATTGCGAGAAGGAATGCAGGAAGCACAAGAAGCACCAGACATGTCTCAATTGCGCCGATGCCTGTGTAAAATGCCTTAAGGAATGTAAGAAGCTTTTAGCTTAAACAAGAAAAACAAAAGGGGCCTTTTTCAAGGCCCCTTTCTTTTTAAATATTGGTGATTTTCAGTTCCTGGTTAATATGGAGTATGTTTGAGTCGAGTTTGTTAAGTTTTTTAAGCTTATCCATGGAAACCTTGAATTGTTTTGAGATCATCCAGAGCGAATCGCCGGCTCTTACCTTGTATGTCCCCTGTGGAGTCAACTTGTAGTTTGCTTTCCTGATCGCTCGTCTGCTCTTTCTGACTTTAACGCCGCGGGCAGGGATTTTCAGCCTCTGGCCGACTCTGATAACATGCTTTCGCCTGATATTATTTGCGCCGGCTATACGCCAGACCGTTGTGCGATACTTGCGGGCAATACCGGACAGCGTTTCGCCTCGTTTGACATAGTGAATTTTGTAAGACCTTTTGGGAAGTACCGTAACCGGTATTTTATCGACTTTTGCCGACAGGGTAATCCCCATACCTTGCGGGACTTTTAAACTATAGGCTATTTTGGGGGTAATGCCGTATCTCAGTTCTGGATTGAGAGCCTGAAGGTTTTTTTTATCAATCTTCAGTGAAGCTGCGATCGATTTGAGGCTCATTTCCTTTTCAACCATTACCCTGTCATATTCCTGTTCAGAGTAAGGTGTTTTGAGGTCAATGCCGTATTTTTCAGGATCTTTCAGTATATGGAGTGTTGCCATAAAGCGAGGAACGTAACGGGCTGTCTCCTGTGGCAATCGCTCATAAAGATCCCAGAAGTTGTCCAGGTAATTGATCTTTTGCTTGCGAATGAGTCTGAGCACCCTGTTTTCACCGCAGTTATAAGCGGCAAGGACGGTTGTCCAGTCTCCGAAAATCTGATGAAGCTCCTTCATATAGGCAATAGCCGCTTCAGTCGCTTTGTCAGGATCCAGGCGTTCATCGATCCATGAATCACGGCGCAGACCGAATTTATAGCCTGTAGAAGGTATAAACTGCCAGAGACCGAGCGCCCTGGCTCTTGACAGGGCCTTGACCTTAAAGCCGCTCTCGATGAGAGGAAGCCAGGAAAGTTCTTCGGGAATTCCCGCCTCTTTCAGTTCCTTTACAATTTTATCTCTGTAGAGGCCTGAGCGCTGGTAAGATTCTATAAAAAATCTTCTTTCACCTCTCTGGAATTGCTTGATTTCCCTTTTAACGTGAGAATTCATAACAAGAGGTATGGCATTGTTCTTTCCTGTTGTAGTGGCATTTCTCGAAGCATAAATTTCAAGGACCCTTTTGGATATCATAAATCTCAGGTTATCTACCTGCTGATCGATTTCCGGGTTATCCTTGTCTGAAACTTTGAGGAGATTTTCATAAGCCTCATCGAGAGCGCTCATCGATTTTTCATTTTTGCCTTCCATCCGGAGTTGCTGGGCCTCTTCGTATAGCTGTAGGGCAGCATCGAGATGAAACTGAGGATTGGCGCTTTCTTCAAGGGCGCTGACTTCACTTTCGGGGAGGTCGAGGGGCTTATGCTTTTCAAGATAGATTATTTCGCCGTTATGACGGGTGATGAAGTCATCTGAAGAGCTGTGTCTCTGTGCAAGGAATACTTCCTCAGTTGGCTTGCCGGGTTTTTTATTGCCAAGCCTGTCGATTCCTGTTACTGCTGAAGATGCACAACCGGAAACCGCAAAAAGGCAGGACGTTAAAAGGACTATTCCTTTGTTATGCATAAAATAATCTCCTCATAAGGATTGCTCTTTAGGTTTTTGCAGGGGAGTTTAGCATACAAGTGGCTAATATGTAAGCCATTTATGCAGAAAAATAAAAATAGAGACCATTAAGAGAAGGGAAAAAGGTGCTTTTTGTGCGAAAAAATAAATAAAAAAGGGGCCACTGACGGCCCCTCGAATGGCTATGTTAAAACCCTTCGGACGTACTTCAATAAATGGGAAAGCCGGTCTGCCAGGTGAAAGACCACTCCTTGCGGCGGGGTGGTTGACAGGCTTATTTGGACTTAATATGGAGTCCGCACTCCTTGCTCTCCGGCTCTTCCCACCACCATCGTCCCGCCCTTATGTCTTCTCCTTCCTGAACGGCACGGGTGCAGGGAGCACAGCCGATGGAGGGGTAGCCTTTTTCATGAAGTTCATTGAAAGGAACATCGTTTTCACGGATATAGCGCCATACATCATCGTGAGACCAGCCGGCAAGGGGATTAATTTTAATAATGCCGCCAAAGGCATGGTCAATCTCTATTTTTTGAAGAACCGTACGCGTTACCGATTGATCCCTCCGGAGCCCCGTTATCCATGCATTCATGGTAGAGAGCATTTTAGTTAAAGGTTGAACTTTTCTTATCTTGCAGCAGAGCTTTCTCTTTTCAATGCTGTCATAAAAAAGATTGATTCCATTTTGCCGGATCATTTCCTCTGTCTGCTCAGTATGAGGGAAGAGAACTTCCACGTTCATGCCGTATTTCTCACGCACTCTGCTAATGAGCTGGTAGGTCTCTTCATTTAATCTGCCCGTATCGAGTGTAAACACCCTGGCCTGAGGGTTGATTTTGAGCATCATATCGACAAGGGCCACATCTTCTGCGCCGCTCCATGCCAGTGCAATGGAAGGATGAAGTTCATCTAATGCCCATTTGAGCAACTCCCGGGGAGATTTGTCTTCAAAGTCGCTATTTAAGCTGTCAATGTCAATCTGCGGCATGGGTGAAGAAGCGCTTTTGACCTTTGATTTATACTTCATAAAATCCAGAGCGGAGGATGCTGGTTTTGCCTTACGCTTTTCCTCTATTTCAATATCGGCTTCGTCAAGTATCTTTTTGAAGACCTTTCTCTTAAGCTCCATATAGGTTTTATATATTTTAACCTGTCCCGCTTCTTCAACGACAAAGAAAGGCGCAATAGTTATATTATGCATTTTGGCGACATGATGCCCTTCGGAAGAAGGATCTCTCATGTCGGCATAAATAGTGCGGTTTATAAAGGCCATTTCCCCGCCTGACTCAAGTCTTTCAGAGACTTCCCGACATTTTTTGCACTCCCGGCCATCTTCCATTATTTTTTTGACCATCGTAATATTCATAAATAAACTCCCTGCACATATTCTGTTAAGACGGAGATCATTATTGCACATTTTATTCTGAAAAATAAAGGTGAAGATCAAATGATATTCCCTGTTAAAAGGAGTAAAATATATTTTGCATACCCATTTTAGCGATTTTCTGATAGTCTGTTACGCCTTGAAAACAAATAAATGATGGAGCCTTGAAAAACCTTATGAAACCGGAAGTTGTAGATGCGAGAATAACACCTGAAGGGAGGATGGAAGTCCTCTCCAAGGCGGAAGTGGAAAGCCTGCTTAATACCAGTAAGGGCGATCTCCATACTATATTCAGGAACTGCTCACTTGCCGTGCTTAATTGCGGCAGTAACCTCGATGACGGTAAAAAGCTCCTTGAAAGGTACAAATCCTTCCATATCGAGGTTCTTCAGCAGGAAAGGGGAATAAAGCTCGAAGTCAGGGGCGCGCCGGCTTCCGCTTTCGTAGAAGGCAGGATTATCAGGGGAATCAGTGATCATCTTTTTTCCGTACTGCGTGATGTTATTTATGTCAGTGACGAAGTTTATAGAAACCCCAAATTTGACCTCATCAGTTCCGAAGGAATAACAAATGCCGTTTTTCATATTCTTCGCAATGCGCGAATAATGAGGCCAAGGACGGTTCCAAACCTCGTTGTCTGCTGGGGAGGTCACTCCATTAACCGCATAGAATATGAATATACGAAAGAAGTAGGCCATGAAATGGGGCTTCGGGGACTTAATATTGCCACCGGATGCGGGCCGGGCGCAATGAAAGGTCCCATGAAAGGCGCAACAATAGGTCATGCCAAACAGCGAATCAATATAGGACAATATATCGGCATCTCGGAGCCGGGTATTATTGCGGCCGAGCCCCCTAATCCCATCGTCAACGATCTCGTCATTCTGCCCGATATTGAAAAAAGGCTGGAAGCCTTTGTCCGTACGGGACATGGTATCGTTGTTTTTCCCGGCGGCGCCGGCACGACGGAGGAGATCCTTTTTCTTCTCGGTCTGCTTCTTAATCCTGAAAACAGGGGAATACCTTTCCCCTTCATATTGACGGGGCCGAAAAGTTCTGAAGCCTATTTTGAGGGTGTCAACCGGTTTATTGAAGAGACCCTCGGCAAGGAGGCGCAAAAGCGCTATAAAATAATCATCAACGATCCGCCGGAAGTGGCCAAAGAGGTTAAAGAGGGCATTGAAGAGGTTTACCGCTTCAGGCGCTCCACGAGTGATGCCTTTTACTATAACTGGCTTCTGAAGATTGAAGATGATTTCCAGAAACCTTTTGAAGCGACCCATGAAAATATGGCGTCGCTGGAACTCCATAAAGATCAGGAACGCCATCAGCTTGCGGCAAACCTGCGGCGCGCCTTTTCAGGTATCGTATCAGGAACGGTAAAGGCCGATGGAATACAGATAATTGAAGAACATGGACCTTTCGAAATCAGGGGTGATAAAGACATTATGGAATCTATGGATATTCTTCTCGGTTCATTCGTCAGCCAGCACCGGATGAAGTTGCCCGGTTCCAAATATGTTCCCTGCTATGAAATAATCAAATAAGGACGGGCGTTTTTTTTAAATACACTTTGGGAATGAGATAATGGGAGAAGAAGAAAAAAAAGGTTTTTTAAAGAAATTACGAAGGGGGCTTTCAAAGACCAGTGAGGGGCTGGTCAAGAGAATAGACAGGGCTGTTCTTGGCAAAAAACAGATCGACGATGATCTTGTCGAAGATCTTGAAGAGATCTTAATTACTTCCGACATTGGCGTAAAAACGACCTATGACCTCCTGGAAGCCGTGGAAGACAAGGTGAGAAGGAAGGAACTGGGTGATGCAGAAGCCCTCAGGGGAACCCTTAAAGGTGAGATGCTGAACCTTCTCAAGCCCGGCGAAGGTTTGCTTCCATTTAGTAAAGAAAAGCCTACCGTTATTATGGTTGTCGGTGTTAATGGTGTCGGTAAAACAACGACCATAGGCAAACTGGCTTCTAAATTTCAATCGGAAGGTAAAAAGGTGCTCATGGCGGCAGGAGATACCTTCAGGGCTGCCGCCATCGAGCAGATCAAAATCTGGGGCGAGCGTAATGAGATTCCTGTTGTCAGCCATGCCGACGGCGCTGATCCTGCCGCCGTTGCCTATGATGCCGTGGAAGCAGCAAAGGCAAGGGGCATGGATGTTCTTATTATCGATACGGCCGGCCGTCTTCATACGAAGGTAAATCTTATGGAAGAGCTGAAAAAAATAAAGCGGGTCATGACGAAGGTTATTCCCCATGCGCCCCATGAAGTAATTCTCGTTCTCGATGCAAGTACGGGGCAGAATGCCATTGCCCAGGCGAAACTTTTTCATGAATCCGTTGGTGTAACGGGACTTGTGGTAACTAAGCTGGACGGAACACCCAAGGGAGGGGTTGTCTTTGCTATTGCCGACGAGATGAAGCTTCCTATTCGCTATATCGGTGTCGGTGAAGGCGTGGAGGATCTCAGGGAATTTAATGCAGAGGATTTTGTGGAAGCTATATTTTGATTGTTCTTTGGGTCATTAGTGTTGAAGACCCTTCGACAGGCTCAGGGTGACTTTTAAATGAGTCTCCCCCCTTTGAAAAAGGGGGATTAAGGGGGATTTTCTTGTAGCATGATATCTAAAGCCCCCCCTCACCCCCCTTTGTTAAAGGGGGGAATTGATAGCCACCCTCTTTGTTTCTTTATGCCATGTAGTACTCTACGATAAGGAGGGGATTTAGTTCCTCCCCTTGATAAGGGGAGCTTAGGAGGGGTAAATCAAAACCTTAACTTGAGGGGGCAAGCCATGAATGATAAAAAGAAATATATTATCGCCCTTGACCAGGGGACGACCAGTTCAAGAACCATCCTCTTTAATGGAGAGGGCAGGCCCCTTGAGCAGGTTTCCAGGGAATTCAGGCAGATCTACCCCAGGCCGGGGTGGGTGGAGCATGATCCGCTGGAAATATGGGAAAGCCAGTTATGGACCCTGAAAGAAGTTTTAGCGCGTTCCAATAAGCCCGTTGATGAAATTGCCGCTATAGGCATTACCAACCAGAGAGAAACGACACTTGTCTGGGAAAGAGATAGCGGCAAGCCGGTATACAACGCTATTGTATGGCAATGCCGCAGAACGGCTCCTGTCTGCGAGGACCTGAAAGAAAAGGGCCTTGAAGAAAAAATAAGAGAAAAGACGGGACTTGTTCTCGATGCCTATTTTTCGGGAACCAAAGTAAAGTGGATACTCGACAATGTGTCCGGCGCAAGAGAGAAAGCCCGGAAAGGGGAACTTTGTTTCGGCACAGTCGATTCATGGCTCATTTATAAACTGACCGCTGGCAAGGTTCACGCCACCGATTACAGCAATGCTTCGAGAACCTTGCTGTACAATATCAGGGAGAAATGCTGGGACAATGAAATCCTGTCGGCCCTTGATATACCGGAATCGATGCTTCCCGAGGTAAAATCGTCGAGCGGACACCTGGGAACAGTTAATAAAGATTTAATCGGTTGCGGCATTCCCCTTGCCGGAGTGGCCGGTGACCAGCAGGCGGCCCTTTTCGGCCAGGGATGTTTTGACAGGGGACTTGCAAAAAACACCTATGGCACAGGCTGCTTTCTCCTCATGAATACGGGAGAAGAATACCTTGCCTCAAAAGAAGGGCTTCTGACCACCCTTGCCTGGGGTGTTGACGGGAAAGTGGAATATGCCCTCGAAGGGAGTATCTTTATTGCCGGAGCGGCCATTCAGTGGCTAAGGGATGAAATGAAGCTCATAGAAGATGCCGCCGGGAGCGAGGAGATAGCCATGAGTATTGAAAATTCAGGCGGCGTCTATTTTGTGCCCGCCTTTGCAGGGCTGGGCGCGCCTTACTGGGATATGTATGCGCGAGGAACGATCGTTGGCCTGACGCGCGGGACGGGCAGGGCGCATATGGTAAGAGCAGCCCTGGAATCGATTGCCTTTCAGGTGAGGGCCCTTATTGGTGCGATGGAGGCCGATTCGGGACTCAAACTAAAGGAGCTCAGAGTTGATGGCGGGGCCGTCGTTAATTCATTTCTTATGCAGTTTCAGGCCGATATTCTCGGTGTTCCCGTCGTTGTTTCAAAGGTCACGGAAACAACGGCCCTGGGCGCCGCCTACCTTGCCGGACTTGCCGTCGGCTTTTGGGAAAGCATGGATCAGATCTCCTCCCACTGGCAGGAGGGGGCCAGGTATGTTCCGGCTATGGATAAGGGGGAAGCCGATTGTCTTTATGCAGGGTGGAAGCGGGCCGTTGAGCGGGCAAAGGGCTGGGACAGAGGACACCTGGAATAAACAGTCTGTCAAACCTTTTATACCTCTCTTTACGCGTTTATATTCTCCACTTTTTAAAGATCTTTCCCGGCTGCTCACTTCCTTGACAAAAAGGCCGTCTCTGTGCTATTTTCGCAAGTATTACAGAAACTTCCGTTAATTTAATCAAAGCGTCATATCAAGAGGCCTGCCATGCCCATGTCGGCAACAGAAGATTTAAAAATCGATTACGAGCAGTGTGACGGGCTCCTGGAAAGTGGCAAGAAAGAAGAACTGGCCGCTTTGCTCTCCACACACCATCCCGCCGACGTGGCAAAATTCATGAATCACCTTTCCAAAGAGAATTCGAGGGAACTCTTTTATATCCTCGAGCCTAAAATTGCTTCGGAAGTGATTATCGAGCTTTCAGATGAAATGAGAGAGTTCATTCTCGAAGAGATGGAATCCAAACGGGTCAGTGAAATCGTTGATCATATGGATTCCGATGATGCAGCCGACGTGCTCGGTTCCTTATCTGAAGAAGATGCCAATAAAGTCCTCGACCTTATTCCCGAAGAAGACACAAGACAGGTTAAAAGGCTTCTTACCTACGACGAGGACAGCGCCGGCGGTATCATGCAGGCAGAGGTTGCTTCCGTAACGGCAGATGCCACAGTCCAGGAAGTGATCCATATGCTTAGAGATATGAGTGACAAAGGGGAAGACATTCACAACATTTTTGTGACTGACCGTAAAAATAAGCTGACAGGCGTTCTCCCCATCAGGCGTCTTGTTCTCGAACCGCCCCATACTCCCATTATGGATATTATGGATACGGAGTATGCAGCGGCTTACGTAGATCAGGACCAGGAGGAAATTGCCAGAATTTTTAAAAAATATAACCTCATCTCTCTTCCCGTAACGGATCCGGAGGAAACACTCGTTGGAAGAATTACCATTGACGATATAGTCGACGTCATCGAAGAAGAAGCTTCGGAGGATTTTTTCAAGATGGCAGGCGCCGGCTCTGATGATGCCATCCCCATGTCTATCATTAAAAGCGCCAAATCAAGGCTCCCCTGGCTTTTTGCGAGCTGCATCGGTGGAATTGTCGCATTAAAGATAATCGGCGCCTTTGAGCATACGCTGGGGCAGGTCGTTGCCCTGGCTTCCTTTATCCCTGTTATCCTTGGTATGGGTGGAAATATCGGCACACAGTCAACAACAATTGTCGTAAGAGGCCTTGCTACAGGAAGTGTCGATGTGGGCGCTTTATGGAAGATCGTTTTCAAGGAGATTAGAATCGGCTTCATTCTCGGTGTCGTCTATGGCGGCTTGGTCGCATTTGCGGCCTCCCTCATTTACCCTGATGCCCTGCGCTTAAGCGCCGTTGTCGGCATATCCATGTGCATGTCCATGATTCTTGCGGCAGCCCTTGGAACGATGATGCCCATTATTCTTTTTAAACTCGGCGCCGACCCGGCTGTTGCGACGGGACCTTTTGTAACAACTTCCATCGATATTATCGGTATTCTCATCCTCTTTAACATTGCTTCATTTTTAATGTTTTAGTTTTCTTTAACGAAAGAGGTGACTGTGAATCAGGTAGAAACCAGGGCTTTGATCATAAAAGGGAGTAATTACGGTGAATCGGATCGCATACTCACCCTTATTACGGAAGATCTGGGCAGGATAAAAGGTATAGCGAAAGGGGCGAGAAAAAGCCTGAAACGATTCGGCGGCGCCCTTGAGCCCTTTACCCTTGTCAAGCTTGTCCTTAAACCGGGCAAGGGCCTTGCTTTTATAAATGACGCCAGGGTACTTAAAAGCTATAAAGCGATCAGGAATGATATTGTAAAGATATCCTACGGCAGTTATATAATGGAACTGGCAGATGTCCTTTCCGACGAAAATCACCATCATGACAGGGACTCGGCAAGGTGTTTTTTTGCCCTTACGCTGGACAGCATGGAAAGACTTTCCCATGCAAAAGCGCTAGAAGTTGTGGTCAGGGAATTTGAAATCAGACTCCTCTCCATGGCGGGCTATATGCCGTCACTGCTGGAGTGCACTTCCTGCGGCAGCAACGTTTTTAAGATATCGGCAGAAAGCGCTCCCATGGGAATCGCCTTCAGTCACAGCAGGGGAGGAGTTGTTTGCGGCAAGTGCAGAGGGCATGATAATTCAGCCTTCGATTTTATTTCACCGGGAACATTGAAAACCTTAAGCGGCGCTTTAAATGGAAAGGTTTCTTTTACAAAAGATGCGCTAAATGAGAGCGGAAGGCTGCTTTCTGCATTTATTTCACAGCATCTGGGAAAAAGACTTAAAAGCCTCGACTTTATAGCGCATATAAAAGGGATAGGATAATGGAAACATACGGACTTAAATTCTTCCTTTCCGTTCTTGCGCTCGTCTTTGTCATTGAGGGTATGCCTTACTTCCTGGCCCCTTCGGGGATTAAAAAATGGCTTGAAATCATCAGGGAAATGCCCGATTCCGCCATCAGGGGGATTGGTTTTCTCTTTATGCTTACCGGACTTGGCGTGCTTTATATTGCCTTAAGGGTTATATAAAAATGACGGCTCATAAAAAGTTAGCAGGGCTCATCATTCCCCTTTATTTCTCTCTGCAGACAATCTCCTGCTCCACACCGGGTGAAAGATTTTCCCCTGAGACCTTAAAGGGTCCTGGCATAAATGTTGCTTTATTAACGGGAGTCGAGGAAGTTTCCCTGTCGGGAAGCGGATTAAGAGTGATAGATAATGGAAAGGATCTCTTGCAGGGACGAAGCAATATTACCGTTAATATGGGCAATAACGGTATCCTTGTCGATGGTCGTCTTGTTAAAAGTGAAAGACTGGCTTTCGGCGGCAAGGATATAAGCGTTAACGGAAGGCCTTACAGAGGAAGCATTTCCGTCATTAGAGAGCGGGGCGCCCTTACTGTCATCAACTCGCTTGGGCTGGAAGGTTACCTCATGGGAATAATCAATCATGAGATCTCCTCAAGGTGGCCTTTAGCGTCTGTAAAGGCCCAGGCCGTGGCAGCTAGAACTTATGCCTATCTTAAGCTGAAATCAGCGGGAGAAGCGCCCTATCATTTAAAGGCGTCAGTACTGGATCAGGTCTACGGGGGAAGCTTAAGTGAAGACGAAAGAGTGCAAAAGGCCGTCAACGAAACAGAGGGCGAGGTTCTTTTTTATGAAGGAACGATTGCCCGCACACTCTATCATTCAAGTTGTGGCGGCCAGACGGAATCGGCAGTTCATGTCTGGGGCGAGGATTTTCCCTACTTAAGGTCTGTTGAAGACAGCTATTGCACAGAGGCGCCAAACTATTTCTGGATTTACAGGACAGATTTTGCTAGCATTTTAGAGTCTCTCCGTAAAAAAGGTCATCTGCCCGGAAAAGGTCCTCATTCAATAAAGATTTTTCAACAGTCCGAAAGTGGACGAATAAAGAAGATTCTCCTGGCAGGCGTGCAATTATCGGGAAATGAACTGAGGGAACTCATGGGCTATGAAAATATAAAGAGCACGCTTTTTTCGCTGGAGATCAAAGGTAACGAGATTATTTTCTCAGGCAGCGGGTTCGGCCACGGTGTGGGAATGTGCCAGTGGGGAGCAAGAGGAATGGCCCTGTCGGGAATGAACTATAAAGATATTTTAACGTATTATTACAAGGGAACATATATACGAAGGGTTTATTAGTTAGTTGGCAGTGCTTATGAGGGAAAAATGGAAAAGAAGGATCTTGAAGCCAGGGTAGAAGGACTGGAAAAAGAGAACAGGATTTTAGATTCCAGGATTCTCGAACTTTATACCCTTTACAGTATCAGCAAGCGTTTGAGCATGACCACTCACCTTGAGGAGATATTCAGCGAAACGATGGAGCACATCAGCCGGTCGCTCAAAATTGACGATTTCTGTATCATGCTTCTCGATAAATCAAATGAGTTTCTTACGGTTAGCGCCTCTCACAGCGATACGGACCTTAAGAATATATCCTTGTCCGTAGGCGAAGGGATTTCGGGACGGGTTCCCCTCCTTGGCGAGAAAGTTCTCATACAGGACGTTAGTAAAGAGCCTGACTTTCTCTTCTATAAAGGTAAAAAAAGGAATATCGGTTCCTTTCTTACCATACCCCTTAAAAGAAGTGATAAATCGATTATAGGCACACTTAATGTCCATAAACCTGAAGCAAATGCCTTTTTAGAAAAAGATGTGCAGCTTTTCGATGAAGTAGCCCAGCAGATTGCCGTCGCCATAGACAAGGCCCTTTCTTTCAGGAATATAAGGGAACTTTCAATGAGAGATGACCTGACGGGGCTCTACAACAGGCGCTATTTCTTTGATACTTTTGAAAAGGAAATGGAAAGAGCCAGGCGATTTAATCGCAATATTTCAGTCATTATTCTCGATATCGATCATTTTAAGAACTTTAATGACAAAAACGGCCATCTGCTTGGTGATGATGCGCTCAGAACGGTTGCCGCTACGCTTGAAGAAAATGTGAGAAAGGCCGATACCCTTGCAAGGTATGGTGGAGAGGAGTTTATCGTCCTTATATCCGAACAGGACAAAACACATACCGTTAAGATAGCTGAAAAGCTGAGAGTCGCCATCGAAGAAATCGAGGTTAGCGGTGAAAAAAACCAGCCCCGGGGAAAGCTGACGGTAACCCTTGGTGTTTCTTCTTATCCTGATGATACACAGTATGCAACGGAGCTGATTGATTGTGCCGACAAAGCCTTGTACAGTGGTAAAACAAAAGGGAGAAACATCGTTGTTGCTTTTATGCCCGATTAGTCCTGAATGAAAACATCCGATTTTGATTATTCCCTGCCTGAAGACCTTATAGCACAGAGTCCGCCGGCGAAGAGAGGCGAGTCACGCCTTCTGGTCCTGAAACGAAAGGAAGGAGAGGTCCTGCACAGGTCTTTTTCCAATCTCATCGATTTCCTCGATGAAAAGGATGCCCTTGTTTTTAATAATACGAGAGTCATTCCTGCCAGGCTCTATGGCCAAAAGGCCAGTGGCGGAAAGGTGGAGGCCCTTCTTTTAAGAGAGGTGGAAGGGCATCTCTGGGAAGCCATGCTCAAGTCCTCAAAAAGTCCGAAAAAAGGAAGCCCCCTTCTTTTCGGTGGTGAGTTGAAAGCCAGGGTAGAGGAAAAGCGAGGCGACACCTGTCTCTTGAGCTTCTCATGCGCCGGCTCTGTAAAGGAAGCCATCGGCAGGTATGGAGAAATGCCTCTCCCTCCCTATATTAAACGTCCCGCAGTAAAAGAGGACGAAGAACGCTACCAGACAGTCTATTCCTCAATGGAGGGGGCCGTTGCAGCGCCCACTGCAGGGCTTCACTTTACCCTTCCTGTGCTGGAAGAGATAAAAAATAAAGGCATCTCTGTCGAAATGATTACGCTCCATGTAGGCCCCGGCACTTTTCAGCCTGTCAGGGCAGAAAATCTCGATGATCATAAAATGCATCGGGAATATTTTATGATAGACGAAGAGACCGCCCAACGTATAAATAGTGCAAAAGAAAGGGGCGGAAGGGTTGTCGCCGTAGGTACGACAGCCCTCAGAGCGCTTGAATCTTCCACCTTGAACGGAAAGGTCTTGCCAAATAAAGATTGGACTGATATATTTGTGCGTCCCGGATACGGATTCAACATTGTTGACTGTATGGTTACCAACTTTCACTTGCCAAAATCGACGCTTTTTATGCTTGTCTCCGCTTTTGCCGGGACGGATGTCATGAAGCGTGTTTACGAAAGGGCTGTCAAAGAGAGGTATCGTTTTTTCAGCTATGGCGATGCCATGCTGATTTTGTAATTCCTGCTGTAAGTGAAAGGCGCTGATAACGAACAATAGTGAAGTTTAAATTTGATCTTTTAAAAAAGGCCGGTGGAACAAAGGCAAGAAGGGGCAGGATAGTTACTCCCGGAGGTGAAATAAATACACCCGTATTTATGCCTGTAGGTACTCAGGGAACGGTAAAGGGATTAACGCCCCATGATCTGAAAAATCTGGATACCCAGATTATACTGGGCAATACTTATCATCTTTATATAAGGCCGGGGCATGAGCTTATTAGGGAGATGGGGGGGCTTCACAAGTTTATGGGCTGGCATGGTCCCATCCTTACAGACAGTGGCGGCTTTCAGGTTTTCAGTCTTGGTTCACTCAGGAAAATATCGGAAGAAGGCGTCAGCTTTCAGTCTCACCTGGACGGATCACGCCATCTCCTTACCGCTGAATCTTCCATAGCGATACAGGAAGCGCTGGGAGCGGACATTATCATGTGTTTTGACGAATGCCCTCCCCATAGGGAGAGTTATGATTATATCAGCGCTTCGCTCGATATGACGCTCCGCTGGGCAAAGCGCTGCAAGAAAGCGAAAAAGCGTGAAGGAAGCGCTCTTTTCGGCATCATCCAGGGGGGCATGTATGGCGATCTCAGAAAACGTTCGGCTCAGGAAACGGTAGATATCGGTTTTGACGGCTATGCCGTCGGGGGACTAAGTGTGGGGGAAACAAAACCCCTCATGTATGAGATGATCGAAGCTACCGAACCTTTTATACCTGAAGAGAGTCCACGTTATCTCATGGGGGTGGGGACGCCGGAAGATCTCATCGAGGCCATAGACAGGGGCATTGATATGTTTGACTGTGTTATGCCCACAAGAAATGCGCGAAACGGTATGCTTTTTACCTCTTTCGGCAAGCTTGTTATAAAAAACAGCCGCTATGAAAGAGACAAAGGCCCTGTCGATGAAAGCTGCAGTTGTTATACGTGCAAAAATTTTTCAAGGGCCTACTTGAGGCACCTTTTCAAGGCCGGGGAGATTTTGTCTTCCGTCCTTAATACGATACATAATGTTCATTACTACCTTGACCTGATGAAGAGGGCGAGAAAAGCGATAGAAGAAGACCGGTTCCCGCAGTTTAAGCGGGAATTTTACGCACTGCGTCAAATTAATTCTTAACCCAGGTAAACTGGATAAGTACCTTTACGAAAATATTTTCTAAGGTACTAAATTTAATAAAACCTTAGGAGGTACATAAGTTGTTAGTTGCAATAGCCTATGCTGCGGAAGGGGCGCAGAGAGCGCCGCAAAATCCCTTTGGAGCGTTTTTCCCACTCATACTGATATTTGCTATTTTTTACTTTCTTTTAATCAGGCCACAGCAGAAAAAAGCGAAAGAGCAGGCTAAGGCCCTTGAAAAGCTGAAGGTTGGCGATGAAGTGGTTACTGCCGGCGGTATTTTCGGTAAAGTTACCCGCGTTGACAGCGGTAACAAGGTGGTTTTGGAAATTGCCGACAAGGTTAAGGTCGCTGTTTTAAAAGCACAGCTTCAGCCCATCGGCGGCAGTGAAAGTAAAGAAGTTAAAGAAACGAAAGAATAATATGCGAAAGGGGATTGGTTGCAGATGACTATCAAAGGAAGACTCGCACTGACATTAGCCGTTATTATTTCTGCTCTCTTCTTTCTGGCGCCGGCAATAAAACCTGATCTTCCCCAGTGGTGGGGAAAATACAAGATGATTCTCGGTCTTGACCTTCAGGGCGGTATGCATCTCGTGCTTGGCGTGGATCAGGATAAGGCCGTTAGCGCCGTTATGGAAAGGCTCAGCGCCGAGGTCAGAGACTCGCTGAGTGAAGAGCATATCAGGACAAAGAGAAGTGTCATTAGCGATTTATCAAAAATTAACCTTCGTCTCATGTCGGAAAAGCATGAAAAAGAAGCTGAAGAGATCCTTCGGAATGATTTTAGTCAGTTTGAATTGAAAAATCTCGGAAATGGCAACTTTATTTTAACGCTGAAGCAGGAAGAGATTGATGAAATCAAGAGATATGCAGTCGATCAGGGCATTGAAACTTTAAGGAACAGGATTGATGAACTCGGTGTAAGTGAACCCACTATCCAGAAGCAGGGTAAAGACAGGATACTCGTCCAGCTTCCCGGCGTTAAAGACCCTGACAGGGCAATTGATATTTTGGTAACGACGGCACAGCTTGAATTCAGGATCGTTGCCGATAGCAAGGGGCCCGGCAGAGAAATCGTTTATCAGAAAATCACTGAAAAGGGCACGAACAAGATTATACAGAAAAATGAATTTATTCTTCAGAAGCGAATCCTCATGACCGGTGACAGGCTCACCGATGCAAGGGTGAGAATTAACAGCCAGTACAACACACCCTATGTAGCCATAGAATTTGATTCAAAGGGAGCCAGGCAGTTTGAAAGGGTGACGGGAGAAAATGTAGGAAAAAGGCTTGCCATCGTTCTTGATAACAACGTCTATTCAGCGCCCAACATAAAGAGTAAAATTTCAGGGGGCAGCGCCATGATCGAAGGGAGTTTCACCATGGATGAAGCTCATGACCTTGCCATTATTTTAAGAGCAGGAGCGCTTCCTGCCCCTCTGGAAATTCTTGAAAACAGGACGGTAGGACCGACTCTCGGTAAGGATTCAATTGAAAAGGGCTTCCTCTCCATGCTCATCGGCGGAGTTATCGTTATCCTCTTCATGGCCGTCTACTACCGGTTTTCAGGGTTTGTTGCCGATATAGTTCTTATTCTAAACGTCGTATTTATTATGGCAGCCCTGGCAGGGCTCAGCGCAACGCTCACACTGCCCGGTATTGCCGGTATCGTTCTTACCATCGGTATGGCTGTCGATGCCAATGTCATTATATTCGAAAGAGTGAGGGAAGAGCTAAGGCTTGGGAAAACGCCCATGGCGGCCCTTGACAGCGGTTTTTCAAAAGCGCTTTTGCCCATTATGGACGCCAATGTGACAACACTCATTGCCGCCATCGTTCTTTTCGAATTCGGCACCGGGCCTGTTAAAGGTTTTGCCGTTACACTTTCAATCGGAATCCTGGCCAGCCTCTTTACGGCGCTCTTTGTTTCACGGTTGATCTTCGATATTTCCCTTTCCGGGAAAAAAGTCAGCAAGTTAAGTATATAGCAGTTGGGAGGATAGTTAAGTTTATGGAATTAATACGTTCTGGAACAAATATTGATTTTGTCGGCAAGAGGGGTACGGCGCTTATTTTCTCCCTGTCACTGATCATAATTACCATGGCCTCACTTATTTTGAGAAATGGTCCCAATTACGGAATCGATTTTGCCGGTGGAACCCTTGTTCATGTTAAATTCAACGATACTGCGCTTTCTATTGACAGCCTGAGGGATTCCTTAGCCAAAGTCGACCTTGGCGACGTGCTTGTTCAGGATTTTGGTGAAGGCGCAGGTGAATACCTTATCCGAATTGAAAAGGGAACGGGCAAGGTTGAAGACCTTTCCCATTCGGTAAAAGGCCAGTTGTCCGACAGTTTTGGGGCCGGCAGTTACGAAGTAAGGCGTGTCGAGATGGTGGGACCCCAGGTAGGCGATGATCTTAAGACAAAGGCGCTTATGGCTATACTTTACGCGATGGGCGGCATTCTCATCTATGTCTCCCTCCGCTTCGAATTCAGATATGCCCTTGGCGCCATCATTGCCATTGCTCATGATGTTCTCGTTACGGTAGGCGCCTTTGCCGTCACGGGTTATGAAATATCGCTTCCCGTGATTGCCGCCATCCTTGCCGTTATCGGTTATTCTCTTAATGATACGATTATTGTTTATGACAGGATCAGGGAAAATATGAAGCGGGTAAAAAAGGGGCAGGAAGAGTCCTGCATCAACCAGAGCATTAATGAAACGCTGAGCAGGACCATTCTTACATCGGTAACGACACTTATTGTCGTTCTGGCCCTTTTCCTCTACGGGGGAGGGGTTATTCATAACTTTGCCTTTGCCCTTCTCGTCGGTGTTCTTATCGGTACCTACTCGTCAATTTTTGTTGCTTCACCTGTGCTCATCTATTATGATGCGCTCTTTTCAAAAACTAAAGGGGCCTAGATGGAAAAAAGGTGGGTTTTTTACCACCAGCAAAGCGAGGAATGCAAAAAACTGGCGGGGGAAGTTAATCTTTCCCCCAAAGTTGCCCAGGTTTTAATAAATCGGGAGATAAACTCACCGGAGGAGGCATTCCGCTTCCTCAATCCTTCATTGTCCAATCTCCATGATCCCTTTCTCCTTAAAGATATGAAAAAAGGGGTTGAAAGGGTACTTCTTGCACTGGAAAAGAATGAAAAGATAACCATCTTCGGTGATTATGATGTAGATGGCACCACATCGACATCACTGCTGCTTCTTTTTTTAAAGGAAATCGAGGCAAATTGCGATTACTACATTCCTGACAGGCTCCATGAGGGTTATGGTCTTAACGTTGACGCCATAAAGAAACTTTCCCGGAGGGGAACGCGGGTCATCATTACCGTTGATAACGGCATAAGCTCATTTAAGGAAGTAGAGCTGGCCTGCAGTCTCGGTATGGATGTGATCATAACCGATCATCATCAAATCCCCCCCCACCTGCCACCTGCCTATGGCGTTATCAACCCTCAACAGGCTGATTGCAGCTACCCCTTTAAAGAGCTTGCCGGGGTAGGCATCGCACTCAATATGGTTATGGCTATTCGATCCGGCCTGAGAGAAAGAGGGAAATGGGAAAGGCAATGTGAGCCGAATATAAAAAAATACCTCGATCTCGCGGCACTGGGCACCATTGCCGACATAGCGCCCCTGACAGGTATAAATAGAATCATTACCGTACACGGCCTGAAGGAACTAAGCAGGGGAAACCGGCCCGGTATCAAAGCTTTAAAAAGGGTAAGCGCAATCGATTCGGGTGAAGTCAATGTGGGGGGTGTCGGATTTCAGTTGGGGCCTCGCTTAAATGCAGCAGGGAGAATGTCCAGTGCAGATGCCGGCGTGAAGCTTCTCACGACGGAAATAGTGAAAGAGGCCTCAACAATGGCTGAGGAACTCGATTCGGAGAATAGAAAGAGACAGGCCGTAGAGAAAGAGATCCTGGAAGAAGCCGTCGCCATGGTTGAATCGATGAAGCTTTACGAGAAATCATCCATTGTCATCCATTCAGAGAACTGGCATCCCGGTGTAATAGGAATAGTCGCTTCCCGGCTCGTCGATCGATATTATAAACCTTCCCTCGTTATTGCCGTCATCGACGGTGTGGGAAAGGGTTCAGCCCGAAGTATTGATGGATTTCACCTCTACAGGGGCCTTACAGAGTGCTCAGACCACCTTGAAGGGTTTGGAGGCCATAAATATGCTGCCGGAATTACCATCAGTCCTGAAAAAATCCTTCCTTTTGCTGAGAATTTCGACAGGGTAGTAAAAAAAAGTGTCCCTAAAGAGGACTTTAAACGGCCTCTTAAAATAGAGTCCTGTCTCTCATTTGAAGAAATTGATGATAACATTATCGAAGAATTGGAACGTTTGTCTCCCTTTGGCGCATCCAATGCAGAGCCTGTCTTTGCTACTGAAGATGTGACCCTTTTATCGCTAAGGCTTTTAAAGGATGCGCATTTAAAAATGACTTTTCAGCAAGAGGGCAAGACCTTTGATGCCATAGCCTTTAATATGGCGCATAAGCGGGTTCAGGAAGGGGAGCGTTTTTCCATTGCCTATTCACTGCGGTTTAATTACTGGAACAAGCAAAAGTCCATACAATTATTTATAAAAGATATAAAATGTTGAGCAATAATGTGCAACTTTCTTCTAAAGAAGTTGCACATGACATACTAAAGTGGTAGTATTTATTTCACACAAAGCTTTTGTGTAAAGAGGAGAGAGAGCTTTATTGGAAGCTGATAGAGACGAGCCGGACCTGGAAATCGGATTTAAAGATAACAGTCTGGCCCAATCACTTTTCGGTGAGCATAATTCAAATTTAAGACTGATTGAGAAAGTTTTTCCCGTAGAGATCAGTTCATCGGGGGCAAATCTTATCATCAGCGGAAGCCATGACGATATCGCTATTGTCAACAGCCTTCTTAAATCTTTGCATGAACTCCAGCTCAATGGGTACAAGCTGAGTCCTTTCGATATCGAGAGAGCAACAAGGATAGTCAGGGAAGATCCCAAGTCTCGCCTGCAAGATATTTTTCTTGAAAAGATATGCGTTTCCCCCAAAAAAAGAGTTATCTCTCCAAAGAGCGTTAATCAAAAAAAATATATTGATGCCATCAGGAAGAATGACATTGTTTTCGGTATCGGACCGGCCGGGACGGGCAAGACTTATCTCGCCATGGCCATGGCTGTTTCATCGCTTTTAAAAGGAGAAGTTAAAAGAATTATCCTGACACGTCCTGCCGTTGAGGCTGGAGAAAAGCTCGGTTTTTTGCCCGGTGACCTGATAGAAAAGGTAAATCCCTACTTAAGGCCGCTCTATGATGCGCTTCATGATATGGTTGATTTTAATGAAGTCAAGGATATGCTGGAGAAGGATATTGTTGAAGTAGCGCCCCTTGCCTTTATGAGAGGAAGAACCCTTAACGATTCCTTTGTTATTCTCGATGAAGCGCAGAACACGACTTCCGAGCAGATGAAAATGCTGCTTACGCGGCTCGGCGTAGGGTCGAAGGCTATTATTACCGGTGATATAACGCAAATCGACCTTCCCATGGAAAAGGTTTCCGGTCTCGTCGAATCGAAACGGATACTGAAAGGGGTAGAAGGTATTGTCTTTATTGATTTTAACGATAAAGACGTTGTCAGGCACAGACTTGTTCAGGACATTGTCAATGCCTACGAAAGATTAAAGAAAAAACTCAACTGATGCAAAACGGAAAGGAAGAAAGTAAAAAACAGAAGGTTGTCCCTCTTGTAAAAAAAGAGGGGGCAAAGCCAAAAGAATCACTTTCAGCCGGTACAGGGCTTTTCAGCTTCCTTAGTCAAAAGCCTCATCTGCAGAAGTCTTTCATTCTCTTTGTCGTCAGCATGGGTCTGGCATTAATCATTTCTCCCAACATCGTATCCAGTGTCTATGACTACGATGCAGGCGAGATAGCGAGGAGTAATGTAAAGGCGCCTCACGATTTTCTCGTCCAGGACTTTCCGTCTACTGAAAAAAAGAAAGAAGAAACGGGGTCCGCTTCCCTCTCTGTATATGATTTTGACGATGGCGCAGCTACCGTCACAGGAGAGAGGATATCAAAGAGTTTTCTCCTTATGCGGCAGTATCTTGCAGAAATTGAGGGAAATGCGGGGAAACTTGCCTCTTTATCTGCCGACAAGCAGGCCGGAAAGAGGAGGGAACGGCGCATGAGGGAAGCAGAGTCGGCTTACCTGGAAGAGTCACGAAATGAAAGAAAGCAGGCCTTTGACCAGGAACTTGGCCTGAAAATCGATGAAAAGACCTTTTTAATACTGGAAAAGCAGAACTTCAGCTCTCACATAGAGGATATTTTACGAAAAGCATGCTATGCAGCTCTCGTTACCGGTATTGTTGAAAGCAGGGAATTCCTCCGGCAGGAGATGGACAAGGGAATTGTCGTCAGGAGTGTGGGAAGCCAGAAGGAGGCTGAAGTTAAAGATATCTCGGAAGTGGTCGATTTAAACAGCGCCAGACTGAATGTAGTTAATGAAGTAAAATCTTATGCGGAACTCTGGAAAGACAAGGAAATTACCGCCTTTGCCAGTATGGCTTCAAGCCTTATCAAGCCCAATCTGACCTTAAATAAAAATGAAACGGAGGCAAGGAGGGAAAAGGCGGTTAATGAAGTGGGGCCTGTTTTTTTTCAGGTAAAGGCGGGAGAAATGATCCTCCGTGAGGGGGAGAGAGTCACAGCAGAGCATATCGTTAAATTGAAGGCCCTTTCAGGCGGTAAAAAGAGCAGGGAATGGTATCATAACCTTTTCGGAATGTTTCTTCTCATCAGCGCCCTTATTTATGCCCTCTATTATTTTGCAACAAGCAATATCAGGAAAATAACCCTGGAAACGAAAGACCTTCTCTTTCTTGCGCTGCTTCTTATGTTTTCCATTCTTTTCTTTGATATTACCATGCCCATAACGGACGCCCTTTCCAATGTGTTTCCTGCTATACCCGCTTCGGCCTACCGGTATTTCTTTACCGTCTCTGCCAGCGCTATTCTTGTGCGTATCGTGCTGAATTCAGAAGTGGCCATTATTTTTTCCATCGCTGTGAGTGTTTTGACGGCAATGATGATGAAAAACAACCTCTATTTCGGCATCTATTCCCTTGTGGGCTGTATCGTCGGCGCACAGGTGGTAAGGTTCTGCAAATACAGGGTAACGCTGATTAAAGCAGGCTTTCATATAGGGCTTGCCAATGCCGCCATGGTTATTGTCTTCGGACTACTTTCAGATAATCCCTATAGCGGGGAGTACTCCTTCGGTATACTTTTCGCCTTTCTGGGGGGAATTATGACGGGCGTTCTCGTTACAGGCCTTACCCCTATTATTGAAAGTCTCTTTTCTTATACGACCAATTTTAAACTCCTCGAACTGGCAAGTCTCGACCATCCCCTTTTGAAGGATCTCATTACCCAGTCGCCGGGGACCTATCACCACAGCTGGATTATCGGTAATCTCGTTGAAACGGCGGCAGAAGCCATTCATGCCAATCCGCTTCTTGCCAAGGTGAGCGCCCTTTATCACGATATTGGAAAGATGAAAAAGCCCCAGTACTTTTTTGAAAACCAGAAGGGGGGAAGAAATCCTCATGATAAACTCGCTCCCAGTCTGAGCAGCCTCATCATTATAGGTCATGTCAAGGACGGCATGGAGTTGGCAAAGGAGTATAAACTGGGCAAGGAGATTACCGATATTATCCCCCAGCACCATGGAACACGGCTTATCCGCTTATTTTACCAGAAAGCAAAGGACCAGGAAGATCCTCATGTGCACTCCGTTAATGAAAAGGACTTTCGCTATCCGGGCCCAAAGCCGCAGACCAAGGAGGCAGGTCTCGTTATGCTTGCCGACGCCGTGGAAGCGGCGGCAAGGACTATCCAGGAGCCGACGCCTGCCAGGATACAATCAGTCGTCAAGAAGATTATCGGAGATATTTTCGCCGATGGCCAGCTCGATGAATGTGAACTCACCCTTAAGGATATGAATGAAATTGCAAAGAGCTTTAACAGGATACTTAATGGAATATTCCACGCCAGGATCGATTATCCCGATCCCGACGATGAAGGAAAAAAGGGTATAAAAGTTAATGACGGTACTGATAAGCGGAAAAAAGAGACTGACAGGGGTAAGCAGGGAAAAGATCAGGAAAACGGCGGAAGCTGTTCTGCGCCTCTTGCAGTCATCTGACGCCGAGTTGAGCATTCTTCTTGTCGATGATGCCGAGATGACCGCCATTAATTCTGAATACCGCGGAAAAAACCGGCCCACCGACGTTATTGCCTTTGCCATGGGTGAGGGCGAGTTTGGTAATATTAACAGCAATATGCTGGGAGATGTGGTTATCTCTCTCGACAGGGCAAAAAAGCAGGCTATGGAAAGAAATGCACAGGTTATGGAGGAGGTAAGGTCGCTTCTCATCCACGGTATGCTCCATCTTCACGGCTATGACCATGAAAAGGATGAAGCCCAACGGCTGCTAATGGAAGGAAAGGAGAAGGAACTGCTTAAGGCGCTGGAGAAGAGAAATCTATGAAACCGGAAAACTGGTTTGAGACTCTAAACTGCGCCATTGAAGGTATCCTCTATGCCGCAAAGCATGAAAGGCATGTGAAGGTTCACTTTATTATTGCCGCAGCCGTTCTCACTTTAAGCCTCTTTCTCGATATAAAGGGCTCTGATTTTATCCTTCTTGCCATCTCCATCACCTTTGTTATCTTTGCGGAACTTATCAATTCGGCCATCGAATACACCATCGATCTTATTCATGAGGAATTTCATCCGCTGGCCAAGGCTGCCAAGGACGTGGCTGCCGGCGCCGTGCTGATTGCATCTTTCGGCGCCCTTATTATGGGATATATTATATTGTCAAAACCGGTTTTTGCATACAGCACAGTCGCTCTGGAGAGCATAAAAAGAGCACCCGAACATATAACCATGATTTCCCTTATCATTGTTATTATCGTCGTCGTCATTATGAAGTCACATATCGGTAAGGGAACGCCCCTTCACGGAGGAATGCCGAGCGGCCATTCGGCCATATCCTTTTCTGTCTTTACCGCCGTGTCGCTTATATCGATGGATCCTTTTATTGCCCTGCTTGTCTTTGCCCTTGCCCTCATGGTTAGCCACAGCAGGTTGCTCCTGGGAATACACAGTAAAGCGGAAGTCATTACAGGCGCCTTATTGGGCTTTTTAATTACGTTACTTTTTTTTCAACTATTCAGATAGATAAGAGGAGTTAAATTTGGGGAAAAATAATAATGATCGTTCCTTTTCGTGGAGGAACTTTCTGCCTTTTAAATGGAAGAAGGAGGTAACCCAGGAAGAGCTGGAGACCATTATCGATACGGGTCAGGAAACGGGCCTCCTCGACGAAGATGAAAATGAAATGATTCACCGTATCTTTGAAATGAAAGATATCGTCGTAAGGGAGGTCATGGTTCCCAGAACGGACGTTGAGGCGCTGGAAATCAACTCAAGCGTTGAAGATGTGGCAAAACTGGTCGTAAAGGTAGGCCATTCCAGGATACCCGTCTATGAGGAGAATATAGACAGGATTGTAGGCATTGTTTATGCCAAGGATCTGCTTAAATACTGGATCAGCAAGAGCAAGACCGACAAAATCAGGGATGTCATGAGAAAACCGCTTTTCGTTCCGGAAACAAAGAATATTGACGATCTTTTCAAGGAACTGAAAAACCAGCGCATTCATATTGCCGTCGTCGTCGATGAATATGGCGGAACGTCAGGTCTTGTTACCATCGAGGACCTTATTGAAGAAATTGTCGGTGATATCCAGGATGAGTATGATATCGAGGAAGATGAGTTTGTTGTTGTTGAAGAAGGTGAATACATAGCCGATGCCAAAATAGATATTGATGAACTTTCCGATAAGCTTGGTGTTATCATCCCAAAAGAGGATTATGATACGCTCGGCGGCTTTCTTGTCCATATGAGCAACAAGATTCCCGCAGTAGATGACGTTATAAATTATGAAAATATTACCTTTACCATTATTGAGGCTGATGAGCGGCGCGTTGCCAAGGTGGGGATAAAAATGGAGCCCCCGGCGGAAAAGGAGACAAACCTGCAAATCCAGCGGGAAGAGTAAATGAATATTAACGTTCTTGCGCTGTCTCTTCTTTCAGCGCTTTTTTATGTCCTTGCTTCCCCCTTCTTCGACCTGGAGCCTCTCGGCTGGCTTGCCATAGCGCCGCTCATAGGGGCCGTTACCTTAAGCCGGTCTCTGAAAGAGGCTTTCCTGGCAGGCCTTGCAGCAGGTGTAGCTGCCTATTCAGGGCTTTGTTACTGGCTCATAAATACAATGGTTAACTTTGGCGGTCTGGGTTATCTTGCCAGTTTCTTCTTTTTTCTCTTTCTTAATCTTTACCTGGCCCTCTACTGGGCCTTCTTTACGCTTTTACTGAAAAAGATTTCACAAAGGGGCCTCTCTCTTATATTAGGGGCGCCCTCATTATGGGTAGCCCTCGAATACCTTCGAACCTATCTTTTTACGGGTCATCCCTGGGGCCTTATTGCTTACACGCAATACAAGAATATTTATGCCATTCAGCTGGCCGATTGTCTTGGCGTATATGGAATTTCCTTTATCCTTGTTCTCTTTTCCAGCCTCTTTTTTCAGATTGTTGCCAAATTTATCAGGGAAAAAGCCCTCCCTTTCAGGGAGTTGGCCATGCTGTTACTCCTTATTGGCCTCACATTTTCTTATGGAATCATAAAAGTCAATTATTATAAAGCGCCGGAGAAGACCTTTCAGGCAGGGCTCATACAGGGCAACATAGACCAGGCCCTTAAGTGGGATAAAAAGTACACCGCCAAAACAATCGCTATTTATGAAGAACTTTCTCAAAAGGCCCTCCGTGAATCGGGTGATCTGCATGTTATCATTTGGCCTGAAACGGCTGTCCCTTTTTACTTCCAGCAGCCCGGCATTTTAAGAAACAGGGTAATGAGAATGTCGGGAACACTCGACAGCCCGATTATTTTCGGCAGTCCCGCTTATAGCTTTAAAGAAGATCAGAAAATAAATTACTTAAACAGCGCCTTTCTCATTTCGCCGGATAAGGAAAAGAGGAAAATAGAGGTCATTGACCGCTATGACAAGATTCACCTCGTTCCCTTCGGTGAATATGTGCCATTAAAGAAACTGCTTTTTTTCGTCGAAAAAATTACCCAGGGTATAGGGGATTTTACTCCCGGAAAGGGGGTCATGACCCTCGATGTGGAAGTCAATAACAGTGACAAGGTTAAATTATCTTTCGGTCCGCTTATCTGCTACGAAGCGATATTTCCCGATCTTGTGAGGCGATTTGTAAAAGAGGGCGCTAACGTGCTCGTTAATATCACCAATGACGGCTGGTACGGGAAGACATCTGCGCCATACCAGCATCTTTCCGCCATTACCTTCCGGTCCGTAGAAAACGGCGTATACATGCTTAGATCGGCCAATACGGGGGTAACAGCCATTGTCGATCCCCTTGGAAGGATTGTCAAAGAGACCAAAATCTATGAAGAATCCTTCATTACCGGAAAGATTTCCCCTTCCCGTAAAAAAACATTTTACACCCGCTATGGTGATCTCTTTGCAATGTTTGTATCTATCATCGCCATCCTTTTGCTGGCCCTCTCTATAAAGCCCCCTAATACCCCTTAATTATTCAAAATTTTTATTAACGTCCCCGCTGATGCGGTAAAGTGACTTGCCCTTAAGGGAAATGAATCGCTTTAAAAAATGCAAAGGCCTTTCTTTAAATTTGTAAATTTTACGCTATACTTGGAAATATATTTAAAAATATGGGCATTGACTTTGAAAAATTCGATGCCCATAATGACACCACAGGAAACGATGAAGATAGTCTTGATCTCATGTCGGCCTATCGTTTCCGGATAATTCGCTGCTTGAGAGGGGCAAGGGGCTGCTCTTATTTCTCGACAGGAAAGAGTGAATCTGCAACAGTCATTTTAAAAGGAGATAAATAATGGGAAAAGGCGACAGAAAATCAAAGCGCGGAAAGATCTGGCGGGGAACTACCGGTAAAAGACACCGGAATAATCCTAAAAAGACGGCCCTTGTCCTGGAAAAAGAGCCGCCTGCCGAGGTAAAGGAAAAAAAGAAAAAATAATCCTTCAGCGCCGGGACGGTTGCAGATACGCAGTAATTGTGTCACACTTTTAAGCGTCAATATTAACTTCCATTGCCACTTGCAATTCTAATAATAAAAAGAACCCCGTTCCGCATCAAGTGCGCAATGACAAGGGTTTGCGCCCGGATAAATACAAATTAACTGTCATTCCAGCGCCCTTACCGGAAAATATTCCTGCCCAATTCTCAATCCCATATTGGTTTAATTCCCTTTATAGTTTACAATAACAGACTACCACTAAACGAGAAGCGTTTGGGGAGCTTCATGAAAACGTTAATTTTCTTTTGCGGACTCTGGTCTGCCATGATAATCGGCTTTATCTGGTCCTTGAAAAAGTTGCCTAAGCTGCGGGATGACATGAAGGATATCAAAGACGAACCCCATAGCCTGCCCCTCATGAGCATCATTATTCCCGCCTGCAACGAAGCCGCCCATATCGGTTCCGCTCTTTCATCGCTGCTTCAGCAGGATTACCCAAACATGGAAATCATCGCCGTAAACGACCGCTCAACAGACGAAACGGGAGAGATCATCGATAAACTGGCAAAAAAGGATGAACGGATCAAGGCGCTGCATATTAAGGCCTTGCCCGAGGGCTGGCTCGGCAAGGTAAATGCCCTCCACCGGGGCGTGCAACTGGCAAAGGGGGAGTGGTTCCTCTTTACCGATGCCGATGTCCACTTTCACCGGGGAGCGCTGCGGCGGACACAGATGTACGCCAATCATTACGGGGCAGATCATGTGGCCCTTTTTCCCAAGGTCCATGTGAACAGCTTTTTACTCGATCTTTCGGTGCGAACCTTCGGTCTTCTTTTCCTGCTCTCTACCCGCTCGGCCCTGGTAAACCGCCAAGGGAGCAAAACACCCATGGGCATTGGCGCATTCAACCTGGTCAAGTCGGAAACCTTTCGCAAGACGCCCGGTTTTGAGTGGCTGCGTCTCGAACCCTGCGATGATTACGGTCTGGGACTCATGATCAACAGGGCAGGGGGGAAAACCCGCTTCGCCCTTGCCGAAAAAGACCTCTCACTCACCTGGTACGGCAGTGTAAGGGAAATGTTCAAGGGGCTTGAAAAAAACCTCTTCGGACCCGGTTTGGGATACCGGTGGTGGCGTCTGGCCCTTACCCTCTTGCTTTTATGGACATTAATCGCCATACCGCCCCTGGCGCTTGTAAGGGGGTTAGAAAGCGGCTCCCTGCCTCTCCTTACGGCAGCCATTGTTGCCTTCGGCATGAATATACTTCTATTCTTTCTGTCGCCGGAAAAGGGAAGGGCCAGGCTGACGGCTCTCTTCCTTCCCCTGGGTTTTTTTATTCTGGCGCTTATGATGCTCTGGTCGGGCGTAAAATGCATGATAAACGGCGGTATCGACTGGCGAGGCACGCATTATTCAACAAAGGAATTGAAAAAAGGGCAACGGGTGAAGTTTTAATTATCTTCCTCTGTATCAAAGTAAAGAATCCATGCCCAGAGGACATGGTCTTGCTTGAGCCCTAAAAGGCCTTGCTTTTCCTTCCCGTTAAAAGGCAGCCGAGTGTAGCCGTTGACTGAGGATGAAGGGCACAAACTGTTTGAGCGAAGCGAGTTTTTGTGCCCGCCGAAGGCAACGGTGGAAGGAGGGAAGTCCCGCCTTGGCGGGACCAAGTTTAGTAACTTAGAAATAACTTTCTGTTTCTTTTTACAGGAAGTTATTTCGTTAAGGTACTTATCCGGTTTTAACCGGGCTTAGGGCGGCCTTTCTTTTCTTACTTTTCTTTGTCCGCAAAAGAAAAGTAAAATTATTATGGCATAGCCTTTTAACTCTAACCCCGCCCAAAAGATGGGGACTTCAAAGATTAATTAGAAATAAATATGTCTCATAATAATAATGAAAAATGGCTGGCCCTGAGCTATCCCGGCGAGAGGCGCTCCGGGGCAGACCCGGCCTTTGCCCGTCAATTGCAGGACAATACGCGCCAATGGTGTAAGGAACACTTTTCCAAAGACATTTCACAGCTGGAGAAGACCCTGGCAAAGCTCGACACGGGGCTCTTTTCAGCGCTTGTCTATCCGGGGGCGGGGAGAAAGGCGGCACAGTTCGCGTCCGACTTCATGGCCTGGTGGTTTCTTCTTGATGACAGGCTAGAGTCCAGCCGCAAGCGGCGGCAGTCCGAAAAAAAACGGCATGCCCTCTTCAGAAGCTACATAGCATCACTGGAGGGCAGCCATGCCTTCGGTGACATTGAAGATTGCTTTGTTCCGGCAGCAAGGGAACTGGGGCGCCGTCTGCCGCAATTTGCAAGGCCCGAGCTCTGCAAAAGATTCTGCCATGCCATGAAAATGTGGCTCTTTGAAGGCATCGAAAAAGAGCCGGCCATTTGCGGTGATCCGTCGAAAACCGATGTTGACAGCTACTTTCATATCCGGCCCTTCTCTTCAGGTGTTCTACCCACTCTCTACCTGGGAGAACTGGCTTCAGCCGAAATGCCTTTTGACAAAGTCCACAGCCTCTTGCTCGATGCCTTTCTAAAAAAAGCGGGTGAGATTATCTATCTCGGTAACGACATCTTCTCTTATCACAAAGAGGTAAAAAGGCCCTGTAATTTTAATCTGGCCATGATACTGAAAAGAGAAAAGGCCATTAGCGAGCAGTCGGCGCTTTTAGAATGTGCCCGATATCATAATGAAGCGGTCAGCGAATATCTGGAACTGAAGGCGCGTCTGGAGGAATCAGGCGCAGGCGCGTGGCTGCAAGGCATGGACGACGTTCTTTCGGGCCTCATCCTGTGGCAGCAGTCGGC
>Ga0224514_10000003_pt1 | contig 154979 bp, 122 predicted proteins | sample SF_May12_sed_USG_3_FD_169107 | JGI IMG/M metagenome (GOLD analysis project Ga0224514, IMG submission 169107) | Sediment microbial communities from San Francisco Bay, California, United States - SF_May12_sed_USGS_24 | ecosystem: Environmental > Aquatic > Marine > Sediment | place: USA... | reverse complement strand
TAAGCTTTGCAGATATACGAAATAATACAATTACTGCAAATGTAGCTGGTGACGGAAATAGTGGTGGCGAAGGTGGCGATGGTGGAACAGGCGGCAATGGTTACATATCGAGATTCACGGCATTTGCTGGCGATGGTGGTGCCGGTGGGTCTGGTGGTAGCGGTGGAAAGGGTGGTTATGGGGGGGCTGGTAGCGGCGGCCCCTCTATTGGAGTTTATGTTACACTCGGTAGTGCGCCAATTCTCAGCGGAAATACCATCACCAGTGGTAACGGTGGTAATGGCGGAAACAATGGCAACGCCGGTAATGGCGGTCTTAGTTACGCCGTGTTTGATGCCGATCCGACTGACGGTAAATTGCCTGATATATCAGGGGGGAATGTGCTGACCCCCGGCACTGCCGGGACGCGGGGAACAGGCAGTGGTGGTGGCACAAACGGTACCGCTGGCACCGCAGCTGCGACGAACTTCTAGTATAAACAGGGTGGGGAATTGCAGATTACATTCCCCACCACTCTCGCAGGGTTCCAATCTCATCAGGGTGGTGCCGCCACCCCAAATGGAACCAAGTAGTCGATATAGATTCTTTGTCTTGGTAGTGGGCTCAAGAGGAATGAAATGATAAGAGTTGGAACTCTGCTTGTCGATAGATTTCGATATGTTCGCCTGATAGGCATGTTTGCTCTTCTACTGATAATTATTATTGGTACAGGATGTGGTGGAGGAGGAAACAGTGATAATATTTCAGGCGGCAGTTGTGCCGTTGTTGTCGGGAAGTTGATCGTTGATGAGACCGTTAATGGGGATAGTTGTGGATGGGAAGCCCGGACTGCAATACAGGTTTATGAAATTACTCAAAACAACTGCGATATAACCGTCAAAACAAATGCCGGTTTATTTACAGGCATCGTTGAAGGTTCTGAGTTATCCTGGACCGGGGACTATCCCTATGAAGAGGGGACCATGTCCATTACATCTTTGGACCTTTCACTATCGGGCGATACGGTGGAGGGTACCTCTTCCTGGACCTGGAGCGATGGTGTCAGCAGCTGCTCGGGAACAAATCAAATAAGCGGTGTACTAGAGGCCGCGTCAAGTATAACAGAACTGAACCCTCCATCGAGCCTTATAGCAAGGGCGATAACGAGCACGTTGATCAACCTGTCCTGGACAGATCGATCCGACAATGAAAGCGGTTTTATCATCGAGCGCAGCAGCATCTCTGAAACAACCGGTTTTGATGAAATCACGACCGTTGCCGCCAATGTCACCAGTTTTGACGATGCCGGTCTGGAAGCTTCGACCCGATACTGGTACCGGGTCAGCGCCGGTAACAGCGCCGGGAATGCGGGTTATTCGAATACTGATAATACCGCAACTCCTGCTCCGCCTGCCCCTGTCCCTCTAAGCCCGTCAAACCTTGTCGCTACGGCTACATCAAGCGCTTCAGTCAGCCTGAACTGGACGGACCACACCGAACATGAAAACGGTTTTATCATCGAACGACGAGGGGTTTCAGAGGAATCCAGTTTTGAAGAAATTGCCGGAGTCGTCGCCGATGTTACTGAATTTGACGATGAGGGGCTGGACGCTTTGACCACATACTGGTACCGGGTCAGCGCCTATAATAGTGCGGGAAATTCCGGTTACTCTAATGCCGATAGCGCCACAACATCGGCTCCACCTGTCGTTATACCCCTCAGACCGTCAAACTTCGTCGCGACGGCTACGTCAAGTTCAACGATCAATCTGACCTGGTCGGACCAGTCCAGCAATGAAAGCGGTTTTATAATCGAGCGTAGCAGCATGTCCGGAACAACAGGCTTTGCGGAAATTGCGACAGTTTCTGCCGATGTTGTCGCTTTTGACGATACGGGCCTTAATGCTTCGACACAATACTGGTACCGGGTTTCTGCCACTAACAGCGCCGGGAATTCCGCTTATTCAAATGTTGGAAGCGCCGTTACCTGGGATCTTGATTGCACGGTCCCTTCGAACTGCGCCTTTTTAATAGGTGCTGGAGTGTATGACGTTACCGGTCCGGCTGCCGAACTCGGCATGATGGGCTATGCAAAAGATTATCAAAGAACGACGGGCATACATACGAGGCTATACTCCCGTGCCTATGTGATTGGTGATGTAGCGACAAACAAGAGAGTCCTTTTTGTAAGCGCCGATCTTTTGTTCATAACGCAATCGGTCAGCATGGGCGTCCTTGAAAAACTTCAGGCAAAATACGGGAATATCTATACAAAGGACAATGTCATGCTTACAGCGACACATACCCATGGCGGACCAGGCGGGTATTCCGGTTATGCTTTGTATGATTTTTCGATCCGAGGTTTTGACAGGCAAAACTATAATGCCATCGTAGACGGTATTTACCAATCCATTGTTCGTGCACACGATAACCTGGGCCCCGGTAAAATAAAGATCAATCAGGGTGATTTATTTGATACAGGGTTTAATCGATCTGAAACGGCGTATTCACAAAATTTGGATAAAGCTGATTATACGGACAGCATAGATACTCAAATGCAGCTTTTGCGGCTGGAAAGGCCTGATGGAAAAGAGATCGGCATGATCAACTGGTTTGCTTTGCATCCAACAAGCATCGGTAACACCAATAGATATATTTCAAGCGACAACAAGGGATATGCCTCCTTTTATTTTGAAAAATCCAAAGGTACAAGCTATCAGGCCCAGGAGACTTTCGTAGGCGCTTTTGCACAAAGCAATGCCGGGGATGTGATTCCCAATTTATGGGGCTACCCCGATGGCGTCCATGACTATGAAAGAATGGAGATCATTGGCGAAAAATTATTGAACAAGGCATCCGAGCTTTATGACAATGCAGAGACTTATCTAAAGGGAACAATAGATTACAGGCATAGATTTCTTGATTTCTCAAAAAATGGTTCAATCATTAACGATGGCAGGGCATGTGTCGGGGCAATGGGCCTTTCCTTTGCAGGAGGGAGCCATGAGGATGGGCTTGGAATTGATATTGTTCCCGAAGGTTTTATCTATGGAATCAACTGGCCGGAATTTACACTGCTCCCGGAAGATCAGGCGTGTCAAAAAGAGAAGGTGATCTTATTACCGACAGGAAGACTGCTGCCTTATCCCTGGACGCCGGATATCCTGCCAATTCAAATATTAAGAATCGGGAACCTCGCTCTGGTCGGACTACCCGTAGAGGCGACGACCATGACCGGTAGGAGAATGCGGGAAGCGGTGCAGGTGGAGTTGACGGCAAATGGTGTGGACCAGGTTGTTTTTGCAGGATATGCCAATGCCTATGGCGGCTATATAACTACGGCAGAAGAGTTTGCAACGCAGCAGTACGAAGGTGCGTCAACGCTGTTCGGCCCGAATACTGAACAGGTGTTCAGGGAGGAGGTTGTGGAACTTGCGCAAAGTATGAGAGATGGGACCGCCGTTTCTCCGGGGCCCAATCCTCCGGACATGAGAGACGCTACCGTCAGCTTCATCCTTGGCGTTATTTTTGATGACAAGCCGCTTTTCAAGAATTTCGGAGACCTTCACTTAAATGCCAACACTACCTACAATAGAGGGGATACCGTCAAGGTGATGTTTTGGGGAGGGCACCCCAAAAATAATCTAAGGACCCAAGACACTTTCCTGAAAGTTCAGAAGAAAGAGGGGGGAGACTGGGTGACGATTGCAACGGATAATGATCCAGAGACGCGCTATATCTGGCAAAGAAATTTTATTGCCTATTCATTGATCACCACCGAATGGGATATCCCCCTGGATGCAGAACCGGGCGACTATAAAATTGTTCACTATGGTGACTGGAAAAGCGGATGGACGGGTGCCATATCGGAATATAGCGGAGAGTCCGGAGTATTCACTGTTAAATAAAGTTGATTATACTTGGTTCGGAATATGTCGAGACATTGATTTTAATCGTCAGGCAAAATGTAACTTGTGTTAGTTAAGTCCTCCAGAACTAATGGTACTGTCCCGCTATAGCGGGATGGGAGAGTAAATCGCCGCCGAATTTAATTTATAAAAAGCCCGTTCATTTATTTGGACGGGCTTTTTACTTTTCTAAGAAAATGATGTCTCCTTCGAGGGATTGCCCCTGTACCCATTCCGGAGCAGGTCAGTTAAGCCCTCCCGGGGCCGATGGTACTGCACTGGCGACGGTGTGGGAGAGCAGGTCGCCAACTAATTTAAGCTTTTAACAGCTTCTTCTTTCATTCCGGGGCTTTTTGCTTTTTAAGAGCGATACAATTACCAGGCAATAAAATAGCTTCTATTTAAATAGCTACACATTTTTTGAAGTTACAGTAGAAGGTTTTGACCTCGGTAATAATAAGTGGCTACGGTTATACGATATTATGATTGGAATGCTTCCAATTTTAGAGTCATACTAATTATTGTTGTTTTTAATTCAAACTAGTATTAAAATTCATATCTTGGAAAGTAGCATATAAAATATATTAAGGATGCCGGGAGAAAAAAGGTGAAGATCTTTTTAAGAAAAAAGATGCTGAAACGGTTGGTTCATATTGTATTCCCAATTTAGATATTTATAACGTTGTACATAGAAAAGAAAAGAAGATCTCTCGTAAAAGGGATTAGCTGGAGATTTTTAGCTACTGTTACGACAATTATTATTGTTTATTTATTTTTCGGACGTTTCGATCTGGCCGTTTTAGCAGGAATGATGGAAACGGCAGCAAAAATATTTTTGTATTTTATCCATGAAAGAGCATGGAATAGAATAAAGTTTGGTAAAGAGCGAATTGACCCTTTCAATCTATGGTTTACAGGTTTACCACTAAGTGGAAAAACAACCATTGCCGATAAAGTCTATGACGAGTTAAAGAAATCAGACTTTCCTGTTGAACGCATTGATTCAAAAGATATCAGGGAACTTATTCCTGATATCGGTTATACAAGAGAAGATAGAAATCGACATCTGCAAAGAGTTTCCTACCTGATAAAAACTTTACAAAATAACCATGTATCGGCCGTGGCCTCTTTTGTTTCCCCCTATAGGGATTCAAGAAAAAACATAGGAAAAGTTACAAAAAACTATATAGAAGTATATATTAAGGCAGATATAGAAAGCTGTAAGAAGCGTGATTATAAAGGTGTCTATGAACAGGCCATTAGGGGAAACCTTGAAAACTTTACCGGCATAAGTGATATCTACGAAGAACCGGAAAAAGCTGATATTATTATTGATACAGACAAAGAGAGTGCAGATGAGGCAGCAATGAGGATTTTCAAATATGTTAGAGGGAGGTGTTTAACTTAATAATGGGAAACAATAATAATATAGTTTGGCATGAACATTTAGTCCAGAAAAAGACCAGGATTGAAAAGTATGGACAAAAACCATGCCTTATCTGGTTTACAGGTTTAAGTGGAAGTGGAAAGTCGACTATGGCCAATGTGCTCGAAAAGGAGCTTTTTGATAAAGGGTATATAACTTATATGCTTGATGGAGATAATGTAAGACATTGTTTAAATAAAGATCTTGGTTTCAGTGATGCTGATAGAGAAGAAAATATTCGCAGAATTGGAGAAGTTGCAAGATTGTTTGTCGACTCAGGCTGTATTGTAATAACTGCCTTTATTTCACCTTTTAGAAAAGAAAGAGAGCTTGCAAGGCGTTTGCTTGAAGAAAATGAGTTTATTGAAGTGTTTGTCGATACTCCCCTTGAAGTTTGTGAAAAACGGGATCCTAAAGGGCTTTATAAAAAAGCAAGAAATGGAGAGATTAATAACTTTACGGGTATAGATTCCACTTATGAAAGGCCGGAAAAGCCGGAAATAGTTCTCGATACCAGTAAGATGAGTGTTGAAGAAGGTCTCAACGTACTGGTAAGTTTTCTGCACAAGAAAGGTTATATTCATGGTAATTGAGATTGATATGGAGCAGGTGATTTCCATCGCCAGAGAAGCCGGTGAGGCAATTATGGCGATTTATGAAGAAGACTTTGATATTGAGTTTAAGGATGATAATTCACCTTTGACTGAAGCCGATAAACGGTCGAATGAGATTCTCTGCGGTAAATTAAAAAAAAGCTATCCTCAAATTCCTATCCTTTCGGAAGAAAATAAGGAAATTCCTTTTCAAAAGCGACGTGACTGGGAGTATTTCTGGCTTCTCGATCCCATTGACGGTACAAAAGAGTTTATTAAGAAAAATGGCGAGTTTACCGTTAACGTAGCTCTGATCAATAAGAATGTTCCTGTCATGGGAATTGTTTGCGTTCCTGCTAAAGGTGATATTTACTATGCTAAAAAAGGGCTTGGGGCATTTAAAAATGGCGAAAAACTTCCCTCTGCAAAAAAGAAGGACAAGTATAGTATCGTAGCCAGTAAATCGCATCTTTCAGATGAAACGAAGGTATTTATTGAAGAATTAGAGACGGAAAAGGAAAAAGAAATTATATCGATTGGCAGTTCTTTGAAGCTTTGTCTTGTTGCTGAAGGCGTTGCAGATATTTATCCCCGGTTGGGTCCGACTATGGAGTGGGATACTGCTGCCGCACATGCCGTAGTTCTGGAAAGTGGTAAAAAGGTTTATGACTATTTGACCGGTAAAGAACTTCAATATAATAAGGAAAGCCTGTTAAATCCATGGTTTGTCGTCAAGTGAGGCTTCAGGCCCATAAAATTTCTTACCAGGCTCTCTCCTTAATAATTACAGAGTTTTTCCTTTGAAAAGAAATTTATTTAAGGACGCTTCTTTTTTTAGAAAAAATTTTCCGTTACCTTGAATTAATTTTCCTGGCATCAAAAGTGGCAGAAATGAATAAAATATGCTACACTCGTCAGATTTTTCAGGAGGCAATTATTTATGTCTTTAAAAGATGATATGAAAAAGATGTCCCATGCCGTTAAGGTGGCTTCAAAAAAGATGGCCAATGCGCCTGCCAATGTTAAAAGGGATGCTCTTTTAAATATGGCTGTCCTCATTACGGAGAATGAAGACCTGCTTGTTAAGGAGAATAAGAAGGACCTTGAAGGGGCTGAGAAGAAAGGCCTGTCAAAGGCTATGATTGACAGGCTGGCTCTTGGCGAGTCGAGAATTCTTGCTATGGCTGACGGCTTGAGAGAGGTCGCCGGACTGCCGGACCCTGTCGGTGAAATTTCTAAAATCAGAAAAAGGCCGAGTGGAATTCAGGTGGGTAAAATGCGAATCCCTCTGGGTGTCATCGGAATAATTTATGAAGCAAGACCGAATGTAACTGCCGATGCAGCCGGGCTTTGCGCCATGTCCGGTAATGCCGTTATTCTGAGAGGAGGTTCTGAGTCAATACACTCCAACAGGGCCGTTGCAAAGCTGCTCCAGCAGGGGCTTGAAAAAGCAGGGCTGCCGAAAGATGCTGTTTCCCTCGTCCAGACAACGGAGAGAGAGGCTGTCCTCGAAATGCTCCAGCTTGAAGAAGATATTGACCTTATTATTCCGAGAGGAGGAGAGGGGCTTATCCGTTTTGTCGTTGAGAATTCAAAGATTCCCGTTATCAAACATTACAAAGGGGTATGTCACATATTTGTTGATGAAGGCGCCGACCATGAAAAGGCCCTTAATATTGTTATGAATGCAAAGACCCAGCGTCCCGGTGTTTGTAATGCCGTAGAAACGCTGCTTGTTCATGAGAAAGAGGCAGAAGTTATTTTACCTCTTTTGGCTGCAAAGTTTAATAAAGCGGGCGTGGAAATGAGGGGCTGTGAACGCAGCAGGAAGATTGTTTCTTCCATGAAGAAAGCCACAGAGGAAGACTGGCATACCGAATACCTCGATCTTGTTATTGCTGTCAGGGTAGTTCATAATATGGATGGGGCCATAGAGCATATAAACGAATATTGTTCACTGCATACGGAATCGATTATTACTGAAGATTATACGCGTGCCATGCGTTTTATACGGGAGGTCAACTCTTCCGTCGTAATGGCAAATGCCTCGACCCGTTTCAGTGACGGCGGCCAGTTTGGCCTTGGCGCCGAGATAGGTATTAGTACGACAAAGCTCCACTCTTTCGGCCCTATGGGAGTAGAGGACCTGACGACAGAGAAGTTTATTGTTCTCGGTGAGGGGCAAATAAGGGAATAGATGCTTAGAGTCGGAATTCTCGGCGGGACCTTTAATCCCGTTCACTATGGCCATTTAAGACTTGCCGAAGAAGCGTTGGAAGAGATGCGCCTCGACAAGGTAATTTTTATGCCCTGCTACCTTCCTCCTCACAAGGTTGAAGATGCCGTTTTGTCGGCAGATGCAAGGCTTAGAATGGTCGAACTGGCTATTGAAGGCAATTCACACTTTGAAATATCGGCTATGGAGCTTAAGAGGGGGGGGAAATCATATTCTGTTGATACCATCAGGCAGCTTAAAAATTTATACGGGGATTTTTATGAACTCTTTTTTATTATCGGTATGGATTCCTATGTCGATATAGGATCGTGGAAGGACTATGCTGAACTTTTTGCAATGACTGATCTTGTGGTAGCAAGGAGGCCTGGTGGCTTACTTGATACAGGGGGTAAGTCACCTGTCGAGTTACTTCCGGTTGATATAAGGGATGAATTCTGCTATGATGCTGCAAGAAATATTGTTGTGCATACTTCGGGAAAGGTCGCCTACTTTCTTGAATCAACAATGCTCGACATATCATCAACAAAGCTCAGAAAACAAGTATTCGAGGGGAAATCACTCCGTTACCTTGTTCCAGCCAATGTGGAGAGCTTTATAAAGGAGAGGTCCTTATACAGGAGAATAATTTAAATAGTATCGCAGTCGATTCGAGGGAAAAAGCTATCCACTGCCTGAGGGCGGTAAAAGATAAAAAAGCAATCAATCCAAGGCTTCTTGACATGAAGGGCCAGTCTTCTGTTGCAGATTATGTACTCGTATGCAGCGGGAGTTCCGATCGCCAGGTCAAGGCAATTGCTGATTCTGTGGGCAAGGAACTTAAAAAATTACACTGTTGTGCCCTTGGTGTTGAAGGTTATAATGAAGGCAAATGGGTCCTTGAGGATTTTGGAGATGTGATTGTCCATATTTTTTATGAAAGCATCAGGGATTTTTATGATATAGAACGGCTTTGGCCATTTGCTGTTGAGGTTGATGCCTGATAAACTTGCCTCATGTATGGAGTTAACCTTAAGTGAAGATCAGAATATTGTCTCCCTGGCGGCAGGATGGTCTTTTTAGAGAGAAAGAGGGAGAGTATCTAAAAAGGTTAACGGGAATCGCAAAAGTTGAGATAGAAGAGCTAAAAGGGGAAAAGGGAGAAGAAAGGGACGCATTAAAGCGGGAAGGTGAGAAGCTGCTTTCCAGGGTTGGAAAGGGGAGTTACCTCGTCATTATGACGGAAAAGGGGAAAACCTTCGATTCCATTGCTTTTTCAAAGTGGCTTGAATCAATGGCCCTTCAGGGTCGGCCGGACATCACTTTTGCCCTCGGCAGTTCTGCGGGTTTCGATGATGAGGTTCTTAATAATGGGGATATGCTAATGTCATTATCGCCTATGACTTTTCCTCATCAACTGGCAAGGGTAATATTAATTGAACAGATTTACAGGGCTTTTTCCCTTATAAAGGGCAATCCATACCATAAATAATACTCTGGAGATACAAAATGAATGTTAAAGGAATAGATTTGGAGAGTTTAAAAAAGCGACTTCTCGATATGAGAAGTGATGTTATGAGTGAAGTTAATCATAATGCCGAGTTTTCAAACAATATTGGAACTGATGGGGTACAGGACATTGGTGATGTTTCTGCCAATACCTATAATCGCCAGATACTTCTGAGCCTCAATGATGGTCAGCGGCTTATGCTGAAAGATGTCGATGATGCTCTTGACAGGATTAAAGAGGGTGAATACGGTCTTTGCATTGAGTGTGGCGAAGAAATTAATGCCAAAAGACTGGAAGTTAGACCGCAGGCAAAGTACTGCGTTGATTGTAAAACGGATATTGAGAAAGAACGCAAAGTTTAAAATTTAACCGGGCTTTAGAGTCGTTGACCTTTGACTTCAGCCGGGGTCGCGTCATTTACAACTAATTCAGTAAAAGGATACTCTGTTTGATTAACAGGATATATCTCATACTGGCAGCTATATTTGTTGCCTTTTTTTTATACCTCTCCTCTGTTAACAAGAATACCTTCTATGTAGGTCTGGGCAGTAATGGGTGGGAAGCCCCTGTCGTTCTTGTTGTTTTTATTGCTTTTCTTCTTGGTCTTGCACTCCCTTATTTAATAGCTCTGGTGAAAAACACCTTTTCCCTTTTCAAAAATATCCAGGAAAATAAGGATATAAAGAATCTTGAAAAGGCTGATTCCCTCTTAAAAAGGGCTAAAAAGGCCTTTACCTTCGGCAACAGGACCGAAGGTGAAATGTTTCTAAGAGAAGCGCTTTCTTTAAAATGCAAGAGTTCTGAGCCTTATGTACTGCTGCTTGAGTACTATATTGGAGAAAATGACCTTGAAAAGGTTTTTGCTCTCCTTGATAATATGCCGGCGTCAGTTGCTTCTGATGTTGAGGTACTTTTCTATAAAGTAAAGGCGCTTATGGCAAAGGAATCTTTTGACAGGGCCATTGATGTTGCCAGGGATATTGCGGACAGGGAAAATACCAGTGAACTTAAGAAGCTTTTAAGAGACGCATATATTGCATGCGAGTCCTGGGAAAAGGCTGCTGAGGTGCAGGATGGAATCCTTAAGATGGCCGGTAAAGGTGATAAGGAAGTGGAAAAAGCAGTCAGCGCCAGGCTTGACTACGAATTGGCAAGAAAAATGATCAAGTCAGGCGAAGAAGATAATGCCCTAAAGAAATTCAAGGATATTATCAAAAGATTGCCTGAATATTCTCAACCCTACGTTTCACTGGGAAAGCTTTACTGGAAAAAGGGGGACAAGGCCCTTGCCCGGGAGGCCTGGAACAAGGGGTACGAAAAAACGGGAAATATCTTTTTCCTCTTTCTTTACGAAGATTATTGCCTTAAGGATGGCGAACCGCAGAAAATTATTGAGGTCTACAGCAATAACCTTTTGAAAGACCCGGAAAATGCCGTATTAACGATGTTTTTCGGCAAACTTTACTTGAGGCTCGAAATGATAGATGAGGCTGTTGAAATGCTAAACAAGGCCTCTGAACTTAATGTCGACTCTGCTTACAACGACATGATGATGGGAGAGGCATTATTCAGGCAGTGTTCCTACCGGGAAGCAGGGGAAAAGTTTAAAAGTGTCCTGGGTTTTACCAGGCGAATTCTCATCCCTTTTAAATGCCGTTCCTGCGGTGAAGAGACTTTTGACTGGTGTGGCGCCTGCTCTTCATGCGGTTCCTGGGATGCATTACAAGTCGCTCTTTCCAAAAGGAGCAAAGATTCGGGCCAATGAAACCGATCCTGCTCGTTATCATGGACGGCCTTGGTATCAATTCGGAAAATGATGGAAATGCCGTTGCCGGCGCAAAGACACCCATCATGGACAGGATCTTTTCCGAATATCCTTTCACCGAAATAGGCGCTTCCGGGGGGCATGTGGGGCTTCCCGACGGGCAAATGGGAAACTCGGAAGTGGGGCACCTCAATATGGGGGCAGGAAGAGTCGTCTACCAGGACTTTACCCGTATAAGTAATGCTATTGACTCGGGTCATATAAAATCCAATCTCGTTCTTAATACGATTATCAGCAATCTTGAATCAACCGGAAAATCTCTTCATCTTATGGGACTCCTTTCCGACGGAGGTGTCCATAGCCATATAACTCACCTCATGGCGCTTCTTGACATGGCAAAGTGTGCAGGGCTTAAGAAGGTCTGGGTTCATCCTTTTATGGATGGACGGGACACCCCTCCAAGAAGCGGAAAGAAGTATATCGAGGCATTGGAGTCCCACATGGCGGCAATCGGGTTGGGGAGGATCGCCACCGTGATGGGAAGGTTCCATGCCATGGATAGGGATAATCGCTGGGACCGGATAGAAACAGCGTATCGCATGATGACCGAAGGAGGCGAAAGATGGACTTCAACTGCAACTGAGGCCATAGACCGGTCATACGAAGAGGATAGAAGCGACGAATTTATTCTCCCTACGCTTATTGCAGAGGACGGTGAATCGTCGGGTTTGGTTGACGATGGCGACGGTATTATTTTTTTTAATTTCCGTGGAGATCGTGCCAGGGAGATTTCCAGGGCTTTTACGCAGAAAGATTTTAAGGAATTTACAGGTATAAAGAGACCCAGGCTCTCTTCCTTTGTTTGTCTGGCCGAGTACGATGCAACTCTTGGCTTGCCCGTTGCCTTTCCGCCTACCGTTATGGATAACCTCCTTAGTGATGTGATAGAAAAGGCCCGTATGAAACAGCTTCGAATTGCGGAGACGGAAAAGTATGCCCATGTGACCTTCTTTTTCAACGGAGGTGAAGAACATGCGGTTTCAGGTGAAGAACGCATATTGATTCCTTCACCGAAAGATGTCGATACATACGATGAAAAGCCTGCCATGAGTGCAGTCGAGGTAACCGACGTGGTTATGGACAAACTGGAAAAAAAGGAATATGAAATCATTGTTCTCAATTATGCCAACTGTGATATGGTGGGGCATACAGGTGTCTATAATGCGGCAGTTAAAGCTGTCGAGACTATAGACACTTGTTTTGGGCGTCTTGTTGAAAAAACCCGTGAGACAGGCTGCCGCCTTATCATGACGGCTGACCACGGTAATGCAGAGCAGATGATCAATAAAAAAACGGGACAGCCTCATACGGCGCACACCACAAATCCCGTTCCTTTTGTTATTGTTGATGATGAACTTAAAGAGCACAGTCTGCGTTCCGGTGGAAAACTTGCCGATATTGCTCCCACGATTCTCCATCTTTTGGGGCTGGAGAAACCTCAGGAGATGGATGGAAAATCTCTTCTTGAAACTGCCTGACAGCTTAAGAGAAATCTATCATTCATTCATCGATTTACTTCTTCCTCCCTCCTGCCCCCTGTGCAGAAAAAATCTCGATAAATATGAAATATGCAATGGCTGCCTGAAAGGATTCGAGCCTGTCAAGTCCCCTTGCTGCACTATCTGTGGAATACCCTTCATAAGCCGGGAAGGCGCTGATCATCCCTGTGGTTCATGTATTACCGATAAGCCGCACTTTGATGAGGCGGCATCACTCTATCTCTACGGAGGGGAACTGGCGGAGGCCATCAAAAGGCTGAAATATTCAAATAAAACGTCCCTTGCCTCTCCTTTGGCTGAATTGCTTTGCTGCCATTCTTTCATGGCGTCTTCTTTTGACAACCTTGTTGCCGTGCCTCTTCATAAATCGAGGTTGAGGGAAAGAGGATTTAACCAGTCACAACTTCTTGCTTCGTCCCTTGCCGAAAAATGCTCTAAAAAGAGGTCGTCCTTTCTCCTGGAGAGGATAAGAGATACGCCGCCCCAGGTGGGTATGAAAAGAGCCAGGAGGTTAGAGAACGTAAAAAATGCCTTTGCCGTCAGGAAGGGAGCGTCTGTTGAAGGGAAAAGCATACTTCTTGTCGATGATGTTTACACAACGGGGGCTACCGTCATGGAGTGCAGCCGTGTTTTAAAAAAGGCCGGGGCGAAAGAAGTGAAGGTATTGACATTGGCAAGGGTGGTGGATGATTATTAAAGGCTTTGCTCTGCTCCGCTATGTTAGGGTTAAAGATATGATTTTTAAAGTATGTATAAGTCCTTTTCTTTTCCTTCCGGGGCGGAAACGCCGGCAAAGAAAAGTACCTATGCAGGAGAAAGCCGTTCACAACCTGGTCTGCGGCTTCCCTTGCTCAGCTATTATCTGTGGCAGGTTTGTAAACTCGCTTAGAAGATGGAATCAGGGTGTCCCCTTCAGGGCAGGAATTGATAAGGTTTGATTGCCCTCGTTAAGACAGTATAAATCCCTGTTCCCACAGATAATGCCCCGGTTTGGTTGTATTGTACGGGCATTTAGAGTGTTTTTATGTTTTCTCGATGGACAAATAATCAATAATTGAGGCGTTGTTTAATGAATCGTGAATTCTGGATTTCAAAATGGAAAAAAGGGGAGACAGGTTTTCACCAGGATGAAATCAATCCCTATTTGAAGAAGTTTTGGCCAGAGATTGGTCTTGAAAAAGGAAGGACTGTCTTTGTTCCTCTTTGCGGCAAAAGCCGGGATATGTCCTGGCTGGCCGGGGAGGGTTACCCGGTTCTCGGTGTGGAACTGAGTTCTCTTGCCTGTGAGGCCTTCTTTAGTGAAAAGGGGCTTCAGCCTGACTGCCGAAAACCGGGGTTGTTTTCACGATACCACTGTGGAGACATAAGCCTTTTATGCGGTGATTTATTTGATCTCACGACAGATGATTTAAAAGATGTGAGGGCTGTCTATGACAGGGCCTCCCTTATTGCATTGCCTCCTGACATGCGGGAACGTTATGCTGCCCATTTGAAAAAGAACCTCCCTCAGAATGTGCCCATGCTGCTTTTAACGCTCTCCTATGGGGAAGGTGAGATGAATGGTCCGCCCTTTTCCGTGACAGTTGATGAGGTGAAGAAGCTCTATTCCGATACCTTTCATGTCCGCAACGTTTTGAGCCGCGACATTATCGAGGAAGAGCCGCTTTTTAAATCGAGGGGGCTTGCCAGTCTTATAGAGAAAGTTTATCTGCTGGTACCGCTGTCATCTGTGTAATGCCTTCTCCTTTCATCTTTTCTATTGTCAGCCCCTGTTCGTCGATAAATCATTTCTTTTTTCCGCTTTAGATGATACAAAGAGTCTATAGGCTGTTGAAGATAAATATGAGCAATATTTGCCACTTATTTAGTTTTCATCGGTCAAGGGTGTTTTTTCGCAATCTCTGTGTCAATCTTCGGCTTTGCTTGTGCCATGTACAGTAGTACAATTCGGCGAAACTTTTGATTTCCTTGACCTTGCAAAAAATTCCTCCTTTCCGAATTGAAAACAAAGTTTCGTTAATTATAGTTTCTGGATGGATACTATTTAGCAAAATATGCCGCGCATTGAAAAAGGTAATATGATATAAAGAATATTTGCGCTGCTGTGGGTTAACAGCAATATTGATTTTATAGGAGTCCTGGATGAAGAAGCTTTTATCTCTGATTATTGTTACTGCTGTTTTTCTGTCTGAGCCTGATTGTTACGCTTTTAAGGAGATTTCTCCTGTTTCACTAACCGCCTCAGACGGAACCGGTCTCGATCTTAAACGGTTTGAGGCAAGGGTTGTGCTTGACGGTTTTCTGGCCTTCACGGAACTTGAAATGGTCTTTCATAATCCTGAAGACAGACGCCGTGAAGGGCGTTTTCAGATCATCCTGCCGGATAATGCTGCCATAAGCAGGTTTGCAATGAGAATAGGGAATGATTTCCAGGAGGGGGAAGTTGTTGAAAGAAAACGCGCCCGGCAGATTTATGAGGACTTTCTTCACAGGAGGCAGGATCCTGCGCTTCTTGAAAGTGACAGCGGCAATCGTTTTAATGCCCGTATTTTTCCCATTGAACCGAAATCAGACAAGACGATCATCCTTTCCTATTCACAGCGTCTGGAAAGACAGTCCATCGATTATGAACTTCCTTTAAAAGGCCTCCCCAAACTGGACGAGTTCAAAGTCAAGGTGATCTATGATAGAGACAGCTTTGGCAGCAATAATAAACAATCTGCCATCAGCAGTCCTGGCGGTAAAATGAAGACTCCTAATATCCTTAATGTCGAAAAGTTTCATTATCTTCCTGAAGATGACTTTCGTATGAAGTCCCTACTGAAAGGGAAAGAGGCGCTGGCCATGCGAAGCGGAAAGTTAATGGCTGTCAGCGTTATTCCTTATGGCAGAGGGGACAGTAAAGGTTTTGCTAAAGAAGAAAAGATTGAAGACCTGGTGCTCCTCGTTGATAGTTCTGCATCTCAGGCTCCCTACTTTAAGGGTACCGTTGATTATCTCAAATCCATTACCGGAAAATTGAATATAGAAAGGCTTCACCTTTATGCTTTTGATCAGGACAGCACTTTTCTGGGTAAGAAAAGTGGAAAGAAGGGGCTGAAAAAACTTCTTGAAAAATTGGATGGTATGATGCCGCTCGGTGCGACAAACCTTGAAAAGGCATTTAAAAAACTAAAGGAAATAAAGCTTGAAAGGGGGCGTCTTGTCATTGTCTCTGATGTTGTGGCGACGGCCGGCGAGAGGGGAGCAAAGCGGCTTAAAGCGTTGATTGCAGAAATGAAATGGCTTGAAAGAGTAGATATTATAAGCCCGTCGGCACACCGTGATGACAGGCTTTCCCGCCTGCTGGTTAAAGGGGGGAAGCGCCAGGGATTATCCCTCAGGACAGGTGATGAAACTGAAGGTGTGGCAGCCAAACTGGCAGGAAGGGTTTATGGCGATCTTCCCGTGAATGTTTCCGGTGCTGAATGGTTTTGGCCTGAAAAGATCGATTCCGTCCTTCCCGGTGAACCTGTTATTATCTTTGCAGCGCTTAAGGAGAGTTCCGGCCCCGTCATTACTATTAATAAAAGGAAAGTTTCTTACAAGGAGAAAAAGGTCCATCCCATACTGCTTAACAGAGAGTGGGTAAGGGCAAGAATAGACCGCCTCCTCTATAGTGAAGAAAAGGCCGAAGACAGGGATATTAAAAGTGCTATCCATAACCGGATTATCAAGCTCTCAATTAAGGAGAGGGTGCTTTCCCGATATACGGCAATGCTTGTTCTGGAAACAGAAATGGATTATGAGCGATATCAAATAGACCGACGTGCCCTTGCCCATATCCTGACTGTCGGTGTTGACGGCATTACCCTTATAAAAAGAAAGGGAAGGGTTCCCGTAATATCAAGGCCTTCAATGCCTGTAGAGAGAGAAAAAAACAAACTCTTGAGAAAAAGAGAGACTGTTGAAGATGGTGATATTGAAGCCGAGGCATTTGAAATGACGCAAGCTGTTCCCGGTGGAGAGGGAATTGAAATGAAGGCTTTCAGTGATGCCTTGCCTGAAGCTGACCTGGCAAGGCCGGCGGCGCCGGAGCCCGAGTCCGAGTCCGAGCCAATGATGGAACCGGAGCCGGTAATTGCAGAAGAGATAGTCATGGCAGAGGAGGCGGCCCCTGAATCAATAGAAGACTCCCGCAAAGAAAAAAAGGATCCTTATACGGGAAAGTATGCCGACTTTAGAAAGCGCCTTGACAAGGGCAGGGTGAAAAAGGCGCTTGAATTTGCTGTAGCCTGGAGGATGTCTGATTATTCTGATACAACGGCGCTGCTTGCCCTTGGCGAGGCTTACGAAGCGGCTTCCGATTTCAATAATGCAGTCAGAGCCTATGGTTCACTTATCGATTACTATCCGGGCCGGGCCGATATAAGACGCTGGGCTGCGGAAAGGCTATTGAGCACGGGTAAAGGGCTTTCACTTGCTGTCGACTCACTCGAAAAAGCCTTGAAGCAGCGTTCTGACCACCCTTCGGGACACTACCTGCTTGCAATGGCTTATTGGGCGGCGGATAGGCGGCCAGAAGCAATTGAAATACTTCTGGCCGCAGGTAATAAACGCTTTGACAGGCGATTTCCCCTGTCGAAAAGAATAATCAGTGAAACCCTTGATCTGATGATGACTTATCTTGTCAATTCGGGAGAAGCGGCAAATCTTTTGAAAGGACGAAGCATCGATTATAATCATGTTGAGGAAGATGAGTTGCGGTTTGTGTTATCATGGGAAACAGATACCAATGACGTTGATTTTCATATTTACGATGGAAATCAAAATCATGCTTTTTACAAAATGAAAAAGCTTAAAAGTGGTGGAGAACTTTATGCCGATGTTACAAGGGGATACGGCCCTGAATGTTTCCGCATAAAATCGCCCCGGGCCTTTCCTTACAGTCTGAAGGCACATTATTACAATATGGGGCCCATGGGCTATGGTATGGGGCTTTTGCACATTCTCAGCTTTAGCCCGAACGAAGGAATCAGGTCTGAATTCAGGCCCTTTTTTGTAATGCAGAACCAATCATATCTTGATATGGGCCTCATAAGGAAGTAGATATGCTCAAAATCCGTTTCAGGATTTTGGATAGCGCTGATGTCTTCAAAAAAAGACAGAAGCAATAAACCGGCAGTTCTCGTTCAGAGAAAAGAGGAGGTGACAGATGAAAGTACCCAAAATGCTATTTCAACTTTCAGAAGAAGAAATAAACGATGCTCTTAACCAGGTGCCTATTTACATCGCTCAGTGGATGAGAGCCGCAGGGATCAAGGCCAGCGCCGAGACAGAGGACGGTTATGATATCTACGAACCGGTAAAAGAAACCATATTGAAACAGTGGGAGAAAGCCAGGAAACTTCATCCCCAGGATGAAGACTGGTAGTTTTAAAGAGGTTTGTTTTTTTAGTGGGTCACAAGGGGTCAGAAGTTCTGCACATTATTTTTCTTCAAGACCTGTGCTTTCCAAAAAGTTTTTATAAAATTCCAAAATGTCGCCTCTTGCGCCAGTCTCTTTTTGAATTTTGTGCTGTGCTTCCAATGCCACTTTCAGGGACGTAATCTCCTGTGGAGTTGCATCCTTCAGTTCCGAGACGATCATTTCCATGGCCTGGATAGAGCTATCAAAATCGATTACATCTTCCGGCGATAGTTCGATAAATGCCATGGCATTCACTAAGGCGCGCGCTAGTGCATCCATATACTATTCTCCTTCTAAAGTCAGTCGGTATGCCATTTCCCCGATAATATCAGAACAAAGTATGCATTACAAATTTTATTGCTTTATTTCGCACTCAAAATTTGCTCTTGCCTCTCTTTTGTCCGGATAGCATTCAATAGTGTATGTTAGCGGGAAAAGCAGGAATTACATTTTTCGCGATTAAGTCCCTTGATTATAACGGTTCCATGCTTCTCTTCCGTCTCTCCTGCCCCTGAATTCAATTGACTTTAGAGACCGTTTCTAATATCCTAGTGAGCTTAAAAATAAAGCTGTCAGATTAAAAATCCTGCTGAAAATTGGAAGGTGGACATGTATCAGGACGATAACAAAGTACCCGTTTATATAGAAGATGAAATGAAGACGGCCTACCTTGATTATGCCATGAGTGTAATCGTTGGAAGGGCCCTTCCCGATGTAAGGGATGGTTTGAAACCCGTTCATCGAAGAATTCTCTTTGCCATGCATGATCTCGGCAATGTATGGAACAAGCCCTACAAGAAATCGGCCAGGGTTGTCGGTGACGTAATCGGTAAGTATCACCCCCACGGTGATACAGCTGTTTATGATGCCATTGTTCGTATGGCCCAGGACTTTTCCCTTCGCTACCCCCTCGTTGACGGTCAGGGGAACTTTGGCTCCATTGACGGTGATTCAGCGGCGGCCATGAGATATACGGAAGTGAGGATGGACAAGCTCACTGCCGAGCTTCTTGAAGATCTTGAAAAAGAGACCGTCGAATTTGTTCCCAACTATGACGGATCACTCCAGGAACCTTCCGTTCTTCCGGCCAAGGTTCCGGCACTTCTTATCAACGGTTCTTCGGGGATTGCCGTTGGTATGGCCACCAATATTCCACCTCACAATCTGGCGGAAGTAATTAAGGGGATCATTACTATGATCGAAAACCCGGACATTACCATTGATGAACTCATTGAAATTATTCCCGGTCCGGACTTTCCGACGGCCGGCTTTATTCATGGCAGGGAGGGAATTCGCTCTGCTTATGAGACGGGCAGGGGAATCGTCCAGATGCGTGCCAGGGTTCTTGTTGAAAAGCAGAAGCGGACCGAGCGGGAAAGTATCATCGTTACCGAACTCCCTTACCAGGTAAACAAGGCAAAGCTTATCGAAAAGATTGCCGAACTGGTAAGAGACAAAAAGATTGAAGGCATCTCGGACTTAAGAGACGAGTCCGACAGGGACGGCATGCGCATCGTTATCGAACTCAAAAGGGATGAAGTTGCCCAGGTAATCATTAATGCGCTCTATAAAAATACACAGATGCAGCAGTCTTTTGGCGTTAATACGGTTGCCCTCGTTAACGGCCAGCCGAGGTTAATTAACCTGAGGGAACTCCTCTGGTACTTCATTGACCACAGGAAAGAGGTTGTTACCAGGCGGACTATTTTTGAATTGAAAAAGGCGGAAGACAAGGCCCATATCCTGGAAGGCCTTGCCGTTGCGCTTGCCAATATCGACAGGATCATTGAAATCATTAAACGCTCACCCAACTCGGCGGAAGCCTCAAAAAGGCTCGTTCACGAAAAGTGGGAGGCGGCGCCTGTTAAGGCCATGCTTAAAAAGGCAGGCTTTAGTGATGATGAGTTGGCGGCCAGGTTCACTTCAGGCGCTTACGGGCTGAGCGAGGTTCAGGCTAAGGCCATCCTCGAAATGAGGCTCCACAGGCTAACGGGCCTTGAACAGGAGAAAATACAGCAGGACCTGGAAGAGGTTTTAAAGCAGATTGCCTACCTTAAAACCATCCTGGGTGATGAAAAAGTTCTTATGGGTGTTATTGTCGATGAGTTGAAGGATATCAAGGCGAGGTTCGGTGATGAAAGAAGGACGGAGATTATCGACAAAACGACGGAAATAACCCTTGAGGATCTTATCGTTGATGAAGATATGGTCGTTACTATTTCCCATACGGGCTACATAAAGAGGAATCCTACCGTGCTCTACAGGGCTCAGCGCAGGGGCGGCAAGGGTAAAACGGGTATGTCGACGAAGGAAGAGGATTTTGTGGAGCATCTCTTTATTGCCTCGACGCACAGTTATATCCTTTTCTTTACCGATGCCGGTAAGGTTTACTGGCTTAAAGTTCATGAAATACCGCAGGCGGGAAGGGCGGCAAGAGGAAAGGCCATCGTCAATCTGCTTAATATTGCCAATGATGAAAATATTACCAGCTTCCTTCCTGTAAGGAACTTTGAAGAGGGCCGGTATATCATGATGGCAACCAGGCAGGGTGTTGTCAAAAAGACGGACCTCATGGCTTACAGTAATCCAAGGGCAGGCGGTATTATAGCCATTAATCTCGATGAAGGTGACAGTCTTGTCGTTACCAGGCTTACCGACGGTACGAAGGATATATTCCTCGGTACGAAAGACGGCCAGTCCATTCGTTTTAAGGAAGATCAGGTTAGGCCCATGGGAAGAGTGTCCAGAGGTGTGAGGGGCATTACGTTGGCGGGAGATGACATTCTTGTTGCCATGGAGATAGTCGGTGATGCTTCAACCATTTTGACGGTTACTGAAAATGGATTCGGTAAAAGGACGGCCACCTCTGAATACAGGGGGCAAAGCCGGAGTGGTAAAGGGGTTATTACTATTAAGACGACAGAGAGAAACGGAAAGGTTGTCGGTTTTCTGCAGGTTACCGATGATGATGAAGTCATGATGATTACTAACAGCGGTAAGATTATACGTTTTTCAATGAAGGGAATCTCTGTTATTGGACGGAATACGCAGGGAGTCAAACTCATAGGGGTTGAAGAAGGCGAGCGTGTCGTCAGTGTCGCCAGGCTGGCCGAAAGAGAAGAGCGTGAAGAAGATGATGATGAAGAGGGTGGCGAAGAAAGCCGGGAATAGTTTTTTTCCCTTGAAAACTAAAAAAAAGAGAGGTTTTGCAGCCTCTCTTTTTTTTAGCTGTCTTGTTCTTGTTTCCTGCGGGAAGGATATGGGGGAAAAAGAATTCAATCGTGGCGAGAAGGAGAAGGCCTCAGGCAGGTATGAAGTGGCGATCAAGGCGTACCGTCAGGTAGCGCTTCATTATGAAAAATCACCCCTTGCTCCGGAAGCGCTTTTTCAGATTGGCCAAATTCAGTACAAATATCTGAAAAATTATGCAGCCTCTATTGATTCTTTCAGGAGGCTCATTGCCAACTACCCCTGGAGTGAGAAATGCAAGCTGGCCCAGAAATATCTTGCCCATATTTATATGTATAACCTCCATGACGACAAGCAGGCCATTGTCGAGTATCAAAAGGCCATTGGTTATTATGCGGGGGAAGAGGAGGCTGAGCATTTCCAGTATGAAATTACCAATGCCTACTTTAACCTGAAGAACTTTGAGCAGCAGCGGGTTGAATTAAAAATGCTCCTCTCCATGTTTCCCGATACGGAGCTGAAAGAGAGGGTTTATTATCAGGTTGCCAACAGCTATTATGTGGAGGGGAAATTGACCGATGCAATCAGGGAATACAATGCAATTATCGATCGTTTTCCTCATACGCCTTATGCTGTGGAGGCTACTTTTCAATTGGCTATTTGTCATGAAGAGCAGGAAGACCTGCAAGGTGCTATCAAAATCCTGAAAAAAATCCAGGGTATTTATCCTAATCCGCAAATTGTTGAAAATCGAATAAAACGGATAAATAGAAGACTTAAGAAAAGACACCGTTAATTTGTGACCATATTTTTTGGACATAATGGCTGTTTTATGTTGACAAAGAGAAAGAAATTAAATACTATCTTCGACTTTATGACGTCTGGAGGGAGTTACTTTTAAATGGTAAGTATAGAACTAGATATCACCTTTTTTATCCAGATGGGACTCTTTCTGTTCCTTGTATACATTCTTAATGTTCTTTTGTACAAGCCTGTGCTGAAGGTCATGGAAGAGAGGAGCAAGAAGCTTACCGATCTGGAAAAGGATGCGCTCTCTGCTGAAAAACAGGTAGAGGAGAAGCTTGCTGAATACAAGGCAAAGCTTGAAGTTGCCAGGGGAGAGGGGAATGCCGAAAGGGGTAAACTGAAGAAAGAGGGTCTTGATAAGGAAACTCATATCCTGGAAGAGGCCCATGCTGCTGCCCAGGCAAGTATAGGTGAAGCGATAGAGCGTATAGCAAAAGAGAAGGGCGCTGCCCTTGAGAGTCTTCGCGGTATGGTTGATGAAATGGGACATGCTATTTCCGATAAGGTTATTGGGAGGGTGCAGTGATCTCAAAAAACATGAAATTCGCCGTACTGATGACTTTAGCTGTCCTCTTCTTTGTTCCCTCGTTTGCATTAGCTTCCAGTGACGCCCATGGCGGTGGTAACCAGTTGATCGATCTGGGCTGGAGGGTGCTCAACTTTCTCATCTTTGCAGCGATACTTTATTTTGCTGCCGCAAAACCTATCAGAAATTTCCTGAATGGCAGAATCGAGGGGATCAAAAAGGAGCTCAACGATGCCGAAAAAGGTAAAGAGGATGCCGAAAAGAAGCTCAACGATTATATGGGCAGACTTGCCGGTCTTGAAGGTGAGATCCAGGAGATTCAGGATACCTTGATAAAAGAGGGTGAAGTGGAGAGAGAGAGGATCATTGAGGCTGCTCATGAGGCTGCTGAAAAGATTAAGCAGCAGGCGGCTTTCTCTGCTAACCAGGAAATGAAAAAGGCTGTTGCATCCATCAGGGAAGAAGTGGCCCACGCCGCTGTGGCGCTTGCCGAAAAGATGCTTGTCAAGGATTTGAAAAAAGAGGACCAGAAGAAGCTGGTAAGTGAGTATCTTCAAGGGTTAGGGGACGTAAATTGACTGGAGACGTATTATCAATCAGGTATGCAACGGCTCTTATAGAGCTTGCCGCTGAAGAAAAGGCCCGGGAAGAAGTTGGCCGGGAACTGGCCCGTTTTTCTGATATTTGTGAGGGGTCTGATCTTGAAAAGGTTCTGCTTGATCCTTCCTGTGATCTCGACACTAAATTGGCAATTGTTGACGATGTAGCGGGAAAGCTTAAGGTGAAAGGGACTCTTAAAAATTTCGTCAGGCTGCTCGTTGATAAAAAGCGGATAAGTCTTTTGAAGTCAATCAACGAAAGTTATCAGCTTCTTTGTGATGAGGCTGCCGGTAGAGTAAAAACGGAAGTAACCATTCCCTTTAAACCTGCCGGGAGTGATGAAGAAGAGATCCGTAAGGGCCTTGAAAAAGCCACGGGTAAGAAAGTTATTATGGATATATCTGTTGATCCTGAATTGATAGGTGGCGTTGTTGCAAGAGTCGGCAGTGTTATCTATGACGGAAGTATCAGGACTCAGCTTAACAATATAAAAAATAATATGATGAAGGGATGATTGGCAGATGGAGATTAGAGCCGATGAAATCAGTTCGATAATAAAAAAGCAGATCAAGGACTATGAAAAATCCGTTGAGGTGAGTGAGACCGGTACGGTTCTCTCAATCGGTGACGGTGTTGCCAGGATTCATGGTCTTGATAAGGCGATGGCAGGAGAGCTTCTCGAATTCCCCGGTGGAGTCAGGGGAATGGTTCTTAACCTCGAACAGTCTCTCGTTGGCGCCGTTCTTTTTGGTGAAGACAAGCATATTAAAGAGGGAGACACTGTAAAAAGAACGGGAACCATCGTTGAAGTTCCTGTTGGTGACGCCCTGCTTGGAAGAGTTGTTGATTCACTCGGTGTTCCTATTGATGGCGCAGGCCCTATTGAAACGGAACATTCCAGAAGAGTTGAGATTAAAGCGCCCGGTATTCTTGACAGGAAATCTGTTCATGAACCGATGCAGACAGGTATCAAGGCGATTGATGGTATGGTACCTATCGGCAGGGGGCAGAGAGAACTTATCATCGGTGACAGGCAGACCGGCAAAACGGCTGTTGCAATCGACACCATTATCAACCAGAAAGGCCAGGATGTTGCTTGTATTTACGTTGCCATCGGTCAGAAGAGATCCACCGTTGCCCAGGTTGTTGAAAAGCTAAAGAGCCACGGCGCTATGGATTACACTATCGTTGTTTCAGCTACGGCCTCTGACCCGGCCCCAATGCAGTTCCTTTCGCCCTATACAGGTGTAACCATGGGTGAATATTTCAGGGACAACAAGAGACACGCTCTCATTGTTTACGATGATCTTTCAAAGCAGTCTGTTGCTTACAGGCAGCTTTCGCTGCTTCTCAGAAGACCTCCCGGACGTGAGGCCTTCCCCGGAGACGTATTTTACGTACACTCAAGGCTTCTCGAAAGAGCAGCCAAATTAAGCGATGAAAAGGGAGGAGGTTCACTTACTGCACTTCCTATCATTGAAACACAGGCCGGTGATGTTTCTGCCTATATTCCGACAAATGTTATTTCTATTACTGATGGTCAGATCTTCCTTGAGTCCGATCTCTTTAACTCAGGTATCAGGCCTGCCATTAACGTTGGTCTTTCCGTATCAAGGGTTGGTGGTTCAGCCCAGATTAAAGCCATGAAGCAGGTTGCGGGAACGCTCAGACTTGATCTTGCACAGTTCAGGGAACTGGCGGCTTTCGCCCAGTTTGGTAGTGACCTTGATCCGGCTACTCAGAAGCAGCTTTCACGTGGTAAGGTTTTGGTAGAAATTCTAAAACAGGGCCAGTACAAGCCATTCCCAATTGAGAAGCAGGTTGTAATTATCTACGCAGCAATTAATGGTTACTGTGATGATTATGCTACTGATGCCCTCGGCAGGTACGAGAGTGAACTCTTTACCTTCCTCGAAAGCAAGCATCCTGATGTCTTTGAGGGTATCAAAGCCAAGAAACAGATTGATGATGATGTGAAAAAGAATCTAAATGCTGCCCTTGATTCATTTAAAGGGATATTTGCTGAATAGTAAGGGTTGATAAAAGATGGCCAATCTTAAAGAGATTAAAAAAAGAATCGGTTCGCTTAAAAATACGAGCCAGATTACAAAGGCGATGAAAATGGTTTCTGCCGCCAAGCTAAGACGCGCGCAGGAATCTATCGTGGCCGGAAGGCCCTATGCGGAAAAGATGCAGGAAGTTTTGAAAAATCTCTCTTCCGGCGTGGATTCAAGCTCCAGCCCGCTTCTCGAGGTAAGGCCTGCCAACAAGGTGGGTGTTATTCTTTTTACTTCTGATCGTGGGCTTTGTGGCGGATTTAATGCCAACCTCATTAAGAATGTTGAAAAACTCGTAGCAGAGCAGTTTGCGGGTAAGGAAGTCATTTATAGTTTTTATGGGAAAAAAGGTCTTGAGTATTTTAGGCGCAGGGGTATTACAGAAAAAGATTCCTACACAACTGCCGCGCCGGGAAAGGGTTATTCAGTTGCTCTTGAACTGAGTGATAAAGTCATTGAAGCTTACCTGAACGGTGACATCGATGAAGTTTATCTCGTTTTTGGAAAGTTTCAATCAGCTATGACTCAGATTCCCACAGTAGAAAGACTTCTGCCGATCAAGGCTGATGAGACGTCTGACTCTCTGGAAAATCCTGACTTTCTTTTTGAGCCCTCAGCTGTGAATATTCTGGATGGTCTTATCCCCAAGTATGTGGCATCGCAGCTTTTCAAGGCTATTCTTGAAACGGCGGCAAGCGAGCATGGTGCAAGAATGACGGCTATGGACTCTGCCAGTAATAATGCCAAGGATATGATTGGCAGGTTAACCATCCAGTACAACAGGGCAAGACAGGCAGCTATTACGACTGAATTGATGGATATTATTAATGGCGCTCAATCCGTTAGTTAATATTATAGAAAATTAAAAAAATTATATAACGGCAATATAAAAAATTGTGAAGAAGAGGTATCAGGAATGAATGAAGGGAAAATATCTCAGGTAATCGGACCTGTTGTAGACGTTCAATTCGAAAGGGGACAGCTTCCGCCGATCCTTAATGCTCTTAGAATTACAAATCCGGCTATCAGTGATCAAGAGGGTAACCTCGTCGTTGAGGTTGCTCAACATGTCGGTGATAACGTTGTAAGATGTATTGCAATGGATTCTTCTGAAGGGCTTGTAAGAGGGATGAAGGCTGTTGATACGGGTGAGCAAATTACCGTTCCTGTTGGTAGCAATACTCTGGGAAGAATTCTCAATGTAATCGGTGACCCCGTTGACGAGAGGCCGCCAGTAGAAACTGAAAAATATTACCCAATTCACAGGGAAGCGCCTGCATTTGAAGATCAGAGCACGGAAGTTGAATCTCTTGAGACAGGTATTAAGGTTGTTGACCTCCTTGCACCTTATGCCAAAGGGGGTAAGATCGGTCTCTTCGGTGGTGCCGGAGTTGGAAAGACGGTTCTCATTATGGAACTCATTAACAATATTGCTACCCAGCATGGTGGTTATTCCGTTTTTGGCGGAGTTGGTGAAAGAACAAGAGAAGGTAATGACCTTTTTATGGAAATGAGCGAGTCAGGCGTTATTGATAAAGCCTGCCTTGTATACGGTCAGATGAATGAGCCTCCGGGAGCCCGTGCAAGAGTTGCTCTTTCCGCCCTTACTATTGCTGAATACTTCAGGGACGAAGAAGGTCAGGACGTTCTTCTCTTCATTGATAATATATTCAGATTTACGCAAGCCGGTTCTGAAGTTTCCGCTCTTCTCGGGCGTATTCCGTCAGCCGTTGGTTACCAGCCGACTCTGGCTACTGAGATGGGTCTTCTACAGGAGAGGATTACAACAACGAAGAAGGGTTCCATTACCTCTGTTCAGGCTGTTTACGTTCCTGCTGATGACTTGACTGACCCTGCTCCTGCAACGACCTTTGCTCACCTTGATGCGACAACCGTTCTTTCAAGGCAGATTGCCGAACTCGGGATCTACCCTGCTGTCGATCCGCTGGACTCAACGTCTAGAATTCTCGATCCACAGGTTGTTGGTGAAGAGCATTACAGCATAGCCAGGGGTGTTCAGACTGTTCTTCAGAGATACAAAGACTTACAGGATATTATTGCTATTCTCGGAATGGATGAACTTTCTGAAGAAGATAGACTTATCGTTGCCAGAGCCAGAAAGATCCAGAGATTCCTTTCTCAGCCTTTTTTCGTTGCTGAGGTCTTTACCGGTTCTCCCGGAAAGTATGTAAACCTCAAGGATACTATCAAGGGCTTCAAAGAACTTCTCGAAGGTAAGTATGATGATCTTCCTGAGCAGGCTTTCTACATGGTAGGAAATATGGATGAGGTTCTGGAAAAGGCGAAAAAACTCGCTGCCTAAGTTTTAAGATCCCAGGCGGGTGTATTCCCGCGGCTTGCTGCCCTATAATGGGAAGATTATCTCCGCGCTGATATACCGCTGCTTGCGTGGTGATTGATTAATCATTGAAAGAATAAAAGGTCATGGCTGAAAAAATTAAGTTGGAAATAGTAACTCCCGAAGCGATGATGGTGAGTGAAGAAGTCGACGAAATTACCGTTACCGGTACGGAAGGTGAATTCGGCGTTCTTCCAGGTCATTGTCATATGCTGAGTTCTCTTAAGATTGGTCAGGTAAATTACAAGAACGGAAACGTTGAGCAGTATATGTCTCTTGGTGGTGGATATGCCGAAGTAGGTCCCGACAAGGTTACCATTCTTGCCGAAACTGCCGAGCTTAAGGACAGCATCGATGTTGAGAGGGCCAAGGCGGCTCAGGCTAAAGCTGAAGAGGGTTTGAATAAGCTTACTCCCGGTGAAAAAGACTATGAGGAAGCGGAAATAGCCCTTGAAAAAGCAAGGGTCAGGCTGGAAACAGCTAACAGGTAAGTAAAGTAAAGCCGGCCTAAAGCCGGCTTTTTTGTTTATATCACCTTTTAAAACTTGTAATATAGGTTCTACTTCTTCGGTATGGCCTTAATCTTTGCCTTCCCACCTTCAGTAACTACCTTGTAATCAACACTGCTGCACTTGTACTTGGCTTTAATTGCCGCTGTCTGCTTATCTATCATACTCTGGAGACTTTGAACCTTTACGTCGCTTGTGCTCTGCTTGAGAGAACTTTTTGCTTGAATATATTCCTTGTATAACTTTTCAGCAGGAGTTTCACTACTGGTTTCGGCATCCTTCTTTTTTCCTGATGATTTAAAGCCGGCTCCCCGCTGCATTGAGCCGTCATTGATCATTCTCATATGTCTCTGCCACAAGTTATCGTAAGTAGTATATCTTGAAACCTGTGATTTGTACCTGAAATTAAGGGCAGTATTCTGAATTTTCCGACTGCTGTACAGCCTTATCATTCTTTTGATTTCTTCCTGAAGTTTAAAGGGGGGGATCTTTAAAATACCGGCAAAGTATTGATCATAATCGATCCTCAACTGGTTGATTTTCATCTCCAGGTTTAATATGTCTTCATGCACACCCATAGAGCCCAAGTTATCAGATTTATTACTTAAAGTAAAGAAGGATCGATTTTGCCCTTTAAGACTTTTTGAATTAGCTGGACATCCTGCCAGACCTCTTTTTTCATCTTTGGATTTCTGAGAAGAAAAGCGGGGTGATAGGTGGGCATGAGGGGAACGCCATGGTAATTATGGAATTTGCCCCGAAGGGTTGAAATGGGCGCCTCACTTTTTAAGAGGGTCTGTGCTGCAAATTTACCGAGAGCGCAGATCACCTTTGGTTTAATTGCTCTAATCTGCTTAATGAGAAAGGGTTCACAGCATTCTATCTCCTCTGGGAGTGGATTCCTGTTTTGAGGCGGCCTGCATTTCAGGACATTGCAAATGTAAACATTCTCTCTTTTTAGACTGATGGCTTCAATAATTTTAGTTAACAACTGACCTGCTTTACCAACAAAGGGTTCTCCCTGCAAATCCTCATCCCTGCCGGGAGCCTCCCCGACGAAGACCAGATCGGCATTTCTATCTCCCGTACCAAAGACGAGATTGGTACGGGTCTTCCCCAGCCTGCATCTTGAACAGTCTGCCAGTTCGGTTCTTATCTTTTCAAGATCGCTTGTGATACTCTGCGGGACTGACGATGGAGGCTCTTCGTTGATAGCCTCTTTCGGGACTGTTGAGGCATTTGCTCTTCTTTTTACGGGCAAATAATCAATGCCTGACATTTTCATGAAGTGAAGGTACTGTTCAAGCTGGCTTTGAATATTTATCTTTTCTTTCAATTCTTTTTCCTGCCTCTTCCAATTTTGAATATCATTTTATCACTCCCCGGGGAAGATGGGAAGGTGATTACCGTCAAAAGTATATTATTGCCCGGGCTTATGGTATAAAAGAATGTATTAATATTGTCACACTAACCTGTAAATGGCAGTTCGTTCATTGTTTTTGGTGAAAGTTCTTGTTACCACGGCATTTGAAAAAAACTCCTGCAATCTGTACAGAGGAAGCACAGATTAATTGAAAGCGATCTCAAATAATGTACTGCACTATAATTTTTGACCTGCTGCCTTTCTCAGGATTAAAGGCGCTATGATAAATAACTGTGCCTCTTAATAGAAATTTTGTAAATAGCTTTTTCTACTTGCCTTATCCCCTTTTTTTTATAAGAATTATATAGCAAGGATTCTTTAAAATAAATAATGGTTTTATACATTAAATATCTTTTCAAGGAGATTAATATGGGCAGCGATACGGTAACGATAATTAATAATAAAACAGGCGAAAAGGAGGACTTTCCACTCCTCACAGGAACCCATGGCCCTTCCCTTGTTGATATGAGGAGACTGTACGGTAAGATGGGTCTTTTTACCTATGATCCCGGTTTTAAATCAACAGCAAGCTGTGAAAGCAGTATTACCTACATTGACGGGGAGGAGGGTGTTCTTCTTTACCGGGGCTACCCCATTGAGCAGTTGGCAGAAAAGAGTAATTTCCTCGAAGTTTGTTATCTTGTTCTTTATGGAGAACTACCGACAATAGAGCAGCACGATCATTTTGTCAGAATGATAACGCTTCATACTATGGTTCATGAGGGCCTGAGGGATTTCATCAAAGGGTTCAGGCCTGACGCGCACCCCATGGCTGTACTTGTTGGCATGGTAGGCGCATTATCCGCCTTTTATCACGATTCTACCGATGTGAATAATCCCAGACACCAGGAGATATCAGCGCACAGACTCATTGCAAAGCTGCCCACTATGGCTGCCATGGCTTACAAGTACACTATGGGTCAGCCCTTTGTTTACCCGAAAAATGATCTTGGCTATGCCGAAAACTTTCTCCACATGATGTATTCCGTACCGGCGGAAACCTATGAAGTTGATCCTCTTCATGCCAAAGCGCTCGATCTTATTTTGATTCTCCATGCTGACCATGAGCAGAATGCCTCAACCTCGACGGTCAGGCTTGCAGGTTCTTCGGGGGCAAACCCATTTGCCGCCGCTTCGGCAGGGATCGGCTGTCTGTGGGGTCCGGCCCACGGAGGCGCTAATGAGGCTGTTCTTCTTATGCTCAATGAAATTGGGCGAGTTGAGCGAATTCCTGAATTTATTGGGAAGGCCAAGGATAAGGATGACTCCTTCCGTCTTATGGGATTTGGGCACAGGGTCTATAAGCATTACGACCCTCGTGCTAAAATCATCAGGAAAATGGCCCTTGATGTTGTGAACAAAACCAGTGGTGGTGATCCTCTCCTTGATATTGCCATGAAACTGGAGGAAATAGCTCTCACTGACGACTACTTTATCGAGAAAAAACTCTATCCCAATGTTGATTTTTATTCGGGGATCATCTACAAGGCATTAGGCATTCCCACAGAAATGTTTACCGTTATGTTTGCTGTGGGACGAATGGCCGGCTGGATGGCCCAGTGGGAGGAGATGATCCGTGACCCTGCAAGAGTCATAGGCAGACCGAGACAGAATTATATTGGCGCTTCTGCAAGAGATTATCTGTCCATGGAAGAGCGGTAGTCTAATGCGCTATCCGTAACCGCCCTGCTATTGATACGATCACATTAAAAAAGTCAAAAAGCGTGAATATATTTCAGAGAATAAGAGTCTCTACGTGAATGGCTGGAAAGGTTTCCCCTGGTGAAGTTTCTACTGATATTACTTGCTTCTCTTGTCCTGGTAGCGCTGGGCAGTAAGAATTGTTATGCCTGGGGTCCTGCCATGCACCTTAGCCTTGCCTCCTCTGTGCTTAATAACCTGGCAATACTTCCCCTATTTAAACAGACCATCCTGGCCAGCTATCCTTATGATTTTGTTTACGGTTGTATCAGTGCAGATATAATTCATGGTAAGAAATTTATCGAATATGCAAAGCACTGTCATAACTGGCATGTTGGAATGAATGTGCTTGACAGCGCAAAGAGTGACTCCCAACGGGCCTTTGCCTACGGTTACCTCAGTCACCTTGCTGCCGACGTCATTGCTCATAATTACTACGTTCCTAACCAGATCATTGCCAGCTTTAATAGGAGGATGCTTAATCATGCTTACTGGGAGGTGAGGTTCGATTCCTACATGGATAAATCGGTATGGGAGTTGGCCGACAAAGTTGCCAAAGAGGTCCACCGTGATAATGATCCCCTTTTAAGAGCGACCCTCGATAATACACTTTTTTCATTCGGTACCAACAAGAGGATATTTAACAGCCTGCTTATGCTTGCACGGCTCAAAAGGTGGCATAAAACGATGGATCTTATATCGGTCAGATCCAACTGGAAGCTTGATGCGGCAGATGTTGAAAATTATAAAAAGCTGGCCCTTGATTCGACCTTTGCCTTTCTTATTGATGGAAAAAATGCCCTTTGCTGTAAGGCCGACCCGGCGGGAAGGAAAAGCCTCGAAGTGGCGGCGAAAATTAGAAAAGAGCTCAAGGAACTCAAAAACAGGGGCAGTATGACAAATAGTGACTGCAAGCAGATATTTGAAAGGTTGAAACCGAAGTTTAAGGAGGCTACCTTCAGAGATTTCGGCCATCTTGATCTTAAAGAACTGCTTCGCTGATTAATTAAACCTCTCCTTGATTCTGTTTAAAATGATATTTGCGATCCCCCTTTTTGTGAGCAGTTCTGTTTTTTCGATGACGCCTGATTTGTCCATAATCTGAACCCTGTTCGTATCTGTATCAAAGCCTGCGCCCTTCTCGGAAATGTCATTTGCAATAATAAGATCGAGCTTTTTCTCTTTTACTTTTTTCAATGCATTTTCAACAATATTTTCAGTCTCTGCTGCAAAGCCTACGATTAATTTAGAGAGGCCTTTCCCTGAAAGGTCACCCAATATATCCGTGTTCTTTGTCAGTTCCAGTAGAAGACGCTCTGCTTTCTTTTTTATTTTTTGTTCCGACTTTTTTACCGGTTTGTAATCTGCCACGGCAGCAGCCATAATAAGGGCATCTGCTCCCTTTGCTGTTGCCAGGAGGGCATTATGCATTTCACCGGAGGTCCTGACACTTTTAAAATTGCAACCTGACGGCGGTTCAAGGGATGAAGGACCGGAAATGAGCATTACCTCGGCTCCTCTTCTTGAAGCCTCTCTTGCTATTGCATACCCCATTTTCCCCGAAGATCTGTTGCTTATGAACCTCACAGGATCAATATCTTCCACCGTCGGGCCGGCCGTAAGGACGATTTTTTTTCCCGCCAGGTCTTTATCTGAAAGAAGCGGTATGGCTGCCTCCAGAATCTGCACGGGTTCGCTCATTCTTCCTGCGCCTTCGTCACGGCAGGCAAGTGCCCCCCATGCAGGACCGATGAAATGATAATCCAGATTTTGCAGCTTCTTGATATTCTCCTGAACAATCCTGTTTTGAAACATCTTTGTATTCATGGCAGGTGCCAGAAGGAAGTCCCCGTCAAAGGCAAGGGCCATCGTAGAAAGGGAATCATCGCCAAGGCCTGCAGCCATTTTTCCTATAATATTGGCTGTTGCAGGGGCGATGACAAAGAGATCGGCCCAGTCGGTCAGTCCGATGTGATCGATGCCTGATTCCGTTTCTGCGTCAAAAATATCTGTTATAACGGGAAATCCTGAAATGGCCCTGAATGTAAGAGCTGTGACGAACCTGGCGGCATTGGCCGTCATGACGACCCTCACTTGTGCGCCTTCCTTCTGGAAAAGACGTAAAAGTTCAACCGATTTGTAGGCGGCAATGCCTCCCGTGACGCCGAGCAGTATTTTTTTTTCTTTAATTACTTGAGACACGGCACTATAGGCTGATACCGGAGGGAAGTTGGGTAATGACCATACCGTCAAAGGTCTCCTGCTGGCAGGCAAGGGCTGTTTTATCTATTCCTGAATTGCCTTCCCTGAATTTGATGAGACAGTTTTCGCATTCGGCATTCCAGCAAAACCTGCTCATTGTAAAGTCGGCTTCTATGAATTGAAAGGCTCTTAGCGTACAATTGTTTTCCGGCACGCGATAACATTTGCCTTTAATCTTTATCTCAACGAGCCGTTCATAGTTACGATAAATATCGGGATTGATATTTTTCATATCTACGACCCGTATAATGAACCTGCAGCAAAGAAGGGATTATATTTCTTTTCATGCCCGATGGAGCTTGAAGGGCCATGTCCGGGGTGGATTTCAACGGTATCGGCCAGTGAGAAGAGTTTCTCAGATACAGATTTGAGGAGCAGTTCATGAACGCCACCGGGCAGATCGGTTCTCCCTATGGACCCGGCAAAAAGGGTGTCTCCTGTAAAGAGGGTATGGTCAGAAAGGAGTGATACGCCGCCCGGTGAGTGCCCCGGTGTATGGATGACTTCAATCTTGATTGATCCGCACTCGATCAACTGACCATGCGAAATGTATTCATCGGCTTGAGGCGGCTCTTCAGCTCTAAGGCCGAAAGAAGCCGCCGCCCGGGGGGCATGCTTGAGCAGTTCTCTGTCGGCTTCATGAATAAGCAGCTTTGCGCCCGTTTTTTCCTTGAGCAGGCCGTTGGCGCCCACATGGTCGAAGTGGCCATGGGTACTGATAACCATTTTCAGGTTCAGTCCGAGGGCGCTGATTTTTTCCAGGATCATTTCAGCATTGTCACCAGCGTCGATGACAAGGGCATTCCCTTCTTCATCGTAGAGAATATAACAGTTTACCTGGAGGGGTCCAACCTCAATCGTTTCAAAATTCATAGGGGTAAGGATAGCAGAAAATGGAAGATAGAACAAGTCTCAAACACTTTTGCAGCTGCAAAATAGTATTTAAGTTTTTATTGAAGCCATGTTTGAATGTGACGATTGGCAAATGTCTGGAATTGATTCATACTATACTGCTCCTTACTCATTCCCGCTGCCCTGAAAGAGGCCTGTTTTTCTTATGAATGAAAATCATAATTATCTATTTCAAAAAAGTCAGGCTTTGTTTATAATTTTGTTATTCCTTTATTGCAGCAAGGGTGAACCCCATTTTCAATGGTAAGGAGAAGAGGATAGCAATGGGGCCGGGGGAGGGCCTGTTGTCGCCCTGTCCGACTGTAAGGTACTGGTTGCCGGGATAGATGATTCATGGACGGAAAATAAATAAGGGAGGCCTGTAAAGATGCCAATCTCTATGCAGTGGAATGAAGCGATGGAAGTAAATGTGGGGGAAATTGACGAGCAGCATAAAAAACTTATTTCCATCATTAAATCATTATACGATACATTTCAGTCCGACAAGGCGGTGGAAGAGGAAAAAGAGATACTCGTTGAACTGATTAAATATACGGATTACCATTTTTCAAAAGAGCGGGAACTAATGCTAAAGTATAGTTATCCGGAGCGGGATGAACACCTTGAACTCCACAAGGAATTTACAGGCAAACTTAAAGATTTCTGCCAGAAGCATCAGGTTGAAAAATCTGCTGTTAGCCGTGATGTGCTCAACTTCCTCATAAAGTGGATCATTAATCATATTATGAACAGAGACATGAAGTTCGGGGCCTTCCTGAATCAAAGAGGAGTCAAATAAGAGTATTCTATAATGAAATCAAACCTTCCTTTTAATTAATCTTTGAAATCCCCGTCCTTTGTGCGGGGGTAGAGTTAAAAGGGTATGCCATAATAATTTTACTTTTCTTTTGCGGACAAAGAAAAGTAACAAAAGAAAGGCCGCCCAAAGCCCGGTTAAAACCGGATAAGTGCCTTAACGAAATAACTTCCTGTAAAAAGAAACAGAAAGTTATTTCTAAGTTACTAAACTTGGTCCCGCCAAGGCGGAACTCCCCTCCTTCCACCGTTGCCTTCGGCGGGCACAAAAACTCGCTTCGCTCAGACAGTTTGTGCCCTTCATCCTCAGTCAACGGCTACACTCGGCTGCGTTTTAATGGGAAGGAAAAGCAAGCCCTTTTAGGGCTCAAGCAAGGCTACGTTCTCTGGTCGTGGATTCTTTACTCTCCATGATTATTGACCCACTTTAATACGTCATGATAGCGGTAAGAAGAAAGAGTTCCAAAGCCGGGTAGTGAACGTGCCTTGATAGAAGAAAATTGGGGTGCTGGAATACCGCATAAAAAGCGGGTTATCATATCAGTTGAAGGTTTATTGTTCAGTTTGGAAAAGAAGGTTTTGATGAGTTTATTAAAAGAGACTTCAGATAGCGGCGCAAGAGATTCTTCAGTGGCAATCGCCGCTACCTGGCCTTTACAGACAGAGCAATGACCGCACCTTTCGGGTGCTTTCTCATCTCCGAAATAGACAGACAGCTGCCCATTAATGCATTTATCACTTTCAAAGAGTCTCACCATAGAAGCAATACGCTTGATCTCGGTTCTTTCTTTTTCCTTAAAATGTCTGAAAAGCGCCTCTGCCAGTGAATCAACTTGCAGGTCAGGGGTGAGCACTTCATAAACATCAGTCATTTGTTTGCTTTCCAGAAAGACATAGCCCTTGTCATGAAAGTATTCCAGGGCCGTTACCACACGGCTTCGCTCAGCGCCGTACTGCTCATAGAGCGTCTCGAAATCCAGGGTATACCAGATTTTGGCCTTTTGGGAGCCCTTGAGTATTGACTGAACAAAATCCCGCCGTTCTCCCTTGAATGTATCAATTAATTCCTCTTCTGCTATGAGGAGCTTAAAACGAATTTCTGAAAAGTAGGAATAAAGCGGTTTTATAACCTGCTTCATCTCCAGGTAAACGAGTAATGTTTTTAGCGGCAGTTGACGAATATTAGAGGATGCAGAAAGTGATACTATTCGGGTTTCCCAGTTTTGATGCGCCGCCTTAATCTCTGCCAATACCTTTAGAATACCTTCCTTTTCCGGTGTGTCACCGTAGATGAAGTTTTCAAGGACATTGAGGTTGCTGCCCTTTGCCAGTACAAGGCAGTTCGATTCGCGTCCATCCCGTCCGGCCCTACCTATTTCCTGTGAATAACTTTCAATCGATTTTGGCAGGTCATAATGAATGATGTTGCGAATATTGCTTTTATCAATACCCATACCAAAGGCGATGGTGGCTACAATGCAGTTTGTTTTTCCCTGCATAAAGGCAAGTTGTACTTCCTCGCGCACTTCACTTTTCATCCCTGCATGATAGGCCCTTGCCTTAATGCCGTAACTAGCCAGTTTTTTGGCCACATGTTCGGCTGTTTGCTGCAAGGTAACGTAGACAATGGTAGGTTCCTCTTTTCTTTTATCCAGCCAGTTACTCAAAAGCCGGTCTTTTTCCTTTTCTTCTGCCGGTTCTACACTAAGATTAAGGTTGGGGCGATAAAAGCCTGTCCGCACAACCTGCTCTTTGTCGATGGAAAATTTTTTACTCATATCCTCAATTACCCGGGGTGTTGCCGTTGCCGTAAGCAGCAGTGCTTGCGGAATATTAAAGGCCTTCTGATAGTCGGGCAGTTTAAGGTAATCGGGCCTGAAATTATGGCCCCACTCGGATATGCAATGCGCTTCATCAACAACGAGCAGCGAAATAGGAACTTTGACTATAAAATTACGAAAATGCTCATTTTTCAGCCGCTCTACAGAAATCATCAAAATCCTGGTTCTGCCTTGCCGCACATCCTCCATGACGGTACTTGCCTCTTCCCGGCTTTGGGTGGAGTCAATAGATGCGGCTGGAATGTTCTTGCTTTTTAAGAAATCAAGCTGGTCCTGCATGAGGGCCAGAAGGGGGGAAATGACCAGTGTCAAGTGTTCAAGATGCAGCGCAGGCAATTGGTAGCAAAGTGACTTGCCCGAACCTGTCGGGAATATTGCCGCCGAAGATCGGCCATTAATAATGGCTGAGATGACCGCTTCCTGGCCCTCCCGGAAGCGGTCATAACCGAAGTGTTTTTTAAGTGTTTTATGGATCATTGTTTTCCTTTATCTGAAATTAGAGAAAGAGATTATATCATATGTTATCTCTTTTTAAGGGATTCCCGGACGATATGAGCAAACAAAATTTGCCTTTAATTATTATCTTGTCATTTCGACGAGGTACGAGGATAAATCTTTAATTGAATTGCTAACAAAAATTTCTCTTGACAAAAATAAACTCAGATAATTAAAATGACTGCTATGGTGGTCATATTGGTGTTAAATGGTTGCTGTGGCAGTCATTCTAAATGATTGGTAATAATAATGGCTAAAGTAAGAACATATTCCCGATACAGTACGGAAGCAGCCTCCCTGCTCGGCAAGCAGATCAGGCTTGGGCGTAAAGAGCGTAAATGGGCTGAGCAGGATTTGGCAGATCGTGCGGGCATATCAAGGTATACAGTTCAGAAAATTGAAAAAGGCGATCTTACTTGTGCCATTGGGCTTGTTTTTGAGGTTGCTGCGCTCGTGGGTGTAAAACTATTTGATGGTGAAAGCAGTTCACTGTCTACGCACCTTGAGAGAGCCGATGACAAGCTTTCCCTTCTCCCAAAGACAATCCATAAAAGTAAAAAGCCTGTAGATGATGACTTCTAATAAAGAATACACAGAAGCCTTTCTGTGGATTTGGCTCCCCAATGAGACTGAGCCCGTTGTTGCCGGGAAGCTCAGCGCTGAGGGCAGCCACCTGATTTTCAACTACGGTAAAAGCTATTTGGGGAGAGAGAATGCCATTCCCATCTATGACGTTGAGCTGCCGCTTCGTGCCGGTATGTTGCCCCTGTTAAGCGGCTTAAGTATGCCTGGCTGTCTCCGGGATGCTGCTCCTGATGCATGGGGGCGGCGTGTAGTGATCAATAAAAAACTTGGGACGAAAGGGGTCGGAGCAGATAGCACACAGCTTGATGAACTGACCTATCTGCTTGAATCCGGCTCTGATCGAATTGGCGCTTTGGATTTTCAGCGTTCACCAACAGAGTATGTACCGCGTTCCTTTGTGAACGTAACGCTGGACGAATTGCTGGAATCGGCCGAACGCGTTGAAAAAGGCATCCCGCTAACACCGGAACTTGATCAGGCGCTTTACCATGGCAGCTCTATCGGAGGCGCTCGCCCCAAAGCGCTCATCGAGGATAAGAATAAAAAGTATATTGCCAAGTTTTCATCCGGTTCCGATTTACACAGTGTGGTTAAGGCTGAATTTATTGCTATGCGTCTGGCCGGGCTGGCGGGATTAAAGGTTGCCCCCGTGTCCCTGACGCAAGCCTCCCGGAAAGATGTTTTACTGATTGAGCGTTTTGATCGCACATATACACCTGAAGGCTGGCAACGCAAGAGTATGGTTTCGGCGCTGACGCTTTTTGGCCTTGATGAATTAATGGCGCGCTATGCAAGCTATGAAGAGCTGGCCGAGATTGTCCGGCACAAATTTATAAAAGCCTCTGCAACGCTGAAGGAACTTTTTTCCCGCCTCGTTTTTAATATACTGAGCGGCAATACCGATGATCACGCGCGCAATCATGCCGCGTTCTGGGATGGAAAAATGCTTTCCCTCACCCCGGCTTATGATATATGCCCACAACCCCGTTCCGGTAATGAAGCCTCCCAGGCGATGCTAATCTCCGGTAATAATCGCATGAGCCGGATTTCGTCATGCCTTGAAGCAGCGCATAATTTTTTGCTCTCATCTGAAGAAGCGCTTGCAATTGTCCGGCGCCAAAAACAGGTCATTGAGGAAAATTGGGATTTAGTCTGCAATGAAGCAGGCATAAATGAAACTGACCGCAAACTGCTTTGGGGTAGACAATTTTTTAATCCTTATGCTTTCGAGGGGCTGAAGGAAGATCTCAACCAATAAAGTTAGTATGCTTTGCTATGAGCTGTCATTTCGACAAGGTTTGATGAGAAATCTTAAAACTCCCCTTTAAATTAAAAACAAAGATTTCTCTCTTTGTTCGAAATGACAGACATTTTATAAAAGCCCGCCCACAGGTTTTTTGCAGGGTGGATTAATCCCCCTTTCGGCAATCGGATTAATGCTCAAAGAAAGTTATTTTTTTGCAATGTTCGTACTCTAAGACTAACCCACCATTATGATGCAGCTATTAACGGAGTAACTTTATTCGTAATATCTTCAAGTTGCATTTATCCCTCTCCAATAAGAACTCATTTTGAAATATCTTCTTTAGCGTCTCTGCGCCTTCACGTGAGAACATTTCATCGATTATTTTTTACAACCTCTAAAGTGTATTTTCCTCTTGCATTTGACTGTAAGGTTTGATAGAAGAGTCAAGGACGAAATAGGGGGGTTAGGAAATGGGGAACCGGAAAAATTAAATACCATTAAAAGCCCGCAACTGATTGATACAGGTTGTGGGCTTTTTTGCGTTTGCATCGATATATTTTCCGGAAGCAGGAGTAAAAGGGATTACTTTTCTTTGCATGAGTTGGGTGTTTTGGGAAGAAAAGAGCAAAAAGAAAACTGTCCCCTTTATTCATTTTACCATAACCATGTATTTTATTAGGGGGGGGGAGCATGGCACTTTGCCTTGTTTGTGGGAAATACAAGAAATTAGGGATATATTTACGCGCTCCTCCCGCCAGGCGTCCCGAACTCCGGGCGCAAATTTCTGCAAATTTTTCATATCAATAAACCAGACACAAAGATCAATAACCTAATTAAGAGGTAATTATGATGAAAAAAATTATTTTGTCTTTATGCTTCAAATGGACCATTCCATTTATTTATATCTTTGCCTTTAACTCCGCCTGGGCAGTAATGCCTGCCGATGTAGACCTTGTGCCCACATCGGTTACGCCGTCGGTGAGCGCGATCAGCACCGGGGAGCAGATGACGGTGAGCAGCACCATAGCGAACCAGGGAACGGAAACAATATGGAGCGATTTCTATAGCCGCATCTACCTGTCGACGGATGCGGTTATCACCGTTGTAGACCAGATGGTTATGTCTCTGTATAACTTGAGTCTTGCAGCCGGTGCCGAGAGCACAGTTGATAGGGTGGTAACCATTCCCATCAATCTTGCACCGGGAACCTACTATGTGGGCGTCATAGCGGACTACTCCGACAGTCAGCCTGAGATTGACGAGACGAACAATGCCCTGGCTTCGACAGCAACCATCGAAGTGATCCGCAATGTAGACCTTGTGCCCACATCGGTTGTACCGTCGGTAACTACGATCAACATCGGGGAGCAGATGACGGTGAGCAGCACCATAGCGAATCAGGGAACGTCAACAACATCGCACTATTTCTTTAACGGCGCCTACCTGTCGACGGATGCGGTTATCACCACTGCCGACCGGCTGATCGCTAGCTGGTATAGAGGTATTGCCGCCGGTGCAGAGAGCGCAGTTGATTCGGTGGTCACCATTCCAACTGATCTTGTGCCGGGAACCTACTATGTGGGCGTTATAGCGGACTACTACAGTGACGCTCAGCCTGAGAGCGACGAGACGAACAACGCCCTGGCCTCAATAACAACCATTGAAGTGATTTCTCCATAGGCCTGTAACGGTTAAGCTGATTTAAACACTTGCCCGCCAAACAGACTGTTTGGCGGTTTTTTTTATGCCTGTGAATTTCAAAACGTGGGGAGTCCGGCTGTGTTTTTCGGCATTGATCCAAAAGGCTTGCCGTTCTTGGGGTTAGACCAATTTAACTTTTTGATTTAAAAGTATAAAACTTCAAAAACACCTCTTTTCTACCCCCCCCCTTATTTTTTTCAGGGGAAAAATGAAGCTTCTAAGGAAAATCCAAAAAAATAAGGGAAGGCTTCAAACCTTTCCCTACATGTAAAAATTCAGGATACTTTCCCTGTTCAACCATCCTTCAGTTTTAACTATCTGCATATTATCCTTAATATCCGGCTTTGCTAATTCCCTGGAAAGAAAGACATATTTATCCAGGTCGGGCACGAAGGTTCACGAAGGAAAAGAAAAAAATCTGGGCCGCCGCGCGGGAAGGGCAAAGGGATAATGGGGCACGGATTTACGTGGATTTCATGGAGAGGTTAAAGATAAAATGATTTGTTTCACGCAGAGGCGCAGAGGAAGGACAAAAGATTTTTTGGGATCGCTTCACCCCAAGAGTACTTTGTCACTGCGTTCGGGCGCGTGGGAAGGGCTAAAAGATAACTTCAATGACGATTAAACTAAAAGCTGACAGCTAAATACTTAAGGGAGGGGTGACAATGAAGAGAATAAATCCACTTTTAAATGAAGAGGATGATCCTATCGATGCCTTGCAGAGGGTTAGTTTTATTTTGGGTTTTTTGAGGGATTTTCAGGCCTACAGTTCGGGGGCGCTTACTTTTAGCAGACGAAGCAGGGAAGGTTTGATATTCCTTATCAGTTTATTGGAAGATACGTCAATGCAGATTTCTGAAGCGCTTTTGGATAAGGAGAGGGGGACCTTAATTTAAAAAGGTTCATACTTTTCTTTGACGGCCTTTATGCCCCTTGAGGGTAAAAGATAACGTATGCAAAAGAAAGGTCGCCCGACACGGACAAGCCGGACTCTTTACAGTACCCCCTTGAGGGGTGTAAGTGCCTTAACGAAATAAATTTCTAAGTTACTAAACTTGGCCTTCGGCTTCCCTCGCTCCACTGTGAAAAAAAATCGAGTTTGAAAAGAACATATATTAACTATGTCACTTCCAGGTGGAGTTTTTTTCCGATGGCCTCTGCGAATTTCTCCAGTGCCTTTCCCTTTGTTCTATTAAGAACCAAAAAAATCTTGACTCCGCATATATGAATGATATGATTTAAATTTTAGGCTTTTCTGCATTTTAATGGTGGGGGTTAATGAAAGATTCCCTAATAAGTTCTGGGGACACATTACTTAATAACTGGAATTAGGTGCTGTATCCTCTGGAAATCTCCGTTTTCCTCTTGACTTTACTTAAGAACTTCTTGCGGTATTTTTCCGAAGATGTTCAATAGGAAATGAGATGGATATTAATTTAATAATATTTGTAGTTGCAGCTGTTTCAGGAATTACTATTCTCTACAAAGTACTACCACATAGAAATATAGGCACCAAAAAACCTGTTATTTCATTATTACCAAAATATAGAACCTGGGTTACTCTTCCCTCTTCAGTTTCAAATGCTAATAATCCCATGGAAGAGTTGGAAAAAATATTATCTAAATATGGGTTTATTAAAAAATCGCAAGGTGGTGAAACTAGTAAATATTCACGAGGCCACATATTAGGGGATTTTTCTGTTAAATTAGCAAAAGTTAACTTGCTTGTAACAGTACCAAAATCTAATGGCGTTGATATGTTCATTGAGGCAGGCTGGGTTGTGGCATTTGATACTGGTGATTTTTGGAAGTTTTTGACTGAGTTAAAACAAAAAATAGAAACTGATTAGTTTTATGAATAAACTAAAGGCGGGAATAATAATCATGGCAATATTTTCTTTCTCAAATGCTTTTGGTGGCTCACCGGAACAAAAGTTTTGGGAGTGGTTCGAGAATAATGAAGAAAGGCTTTTTCATTTCGAGCGAGAACGTGAAGCAATTTTTGACAAACTTTCTCATGAAATGAAAAATGTCAATCCAGATCTAACCTTTGAATTCGGTCCAGTCAAAGAAAATGGTAAACGTGAGTTTGTGATTACAGCAGGTGGAATAAAAAATGCGTTTCCCTCTGTAGAGTCACTATTTTCTACAGCGCCAAATTTAAAAAGGTGGGAATTCGTTAAGTACCGCCCAAGGCGAAGCCCTCTTAATGATATAAGCTATGGTGGGAAATCTATAGCCGTAAAAGATGTTCATTACAAGATGTATAAGGATGGAGAGAAGGTAGGTATTGTTCTATTTCTAGATGGGTACAATGAAGAAGAACATGAGACTTTTGGAAGTATAGGCTTCCTATTTCTTGACGAAGCTCTGGGTGAATATGATATTGAGACAAAGGTAGGATTTATTGAATTTCATGGAAGAGATTCTAAACATTTTGAAGGGGCTCAGTTTTTGTCAGAGTTGGCAGATGCTTTTGACTACTATTTTAGAAACAATAAGTAACCCCCTCATAATGAGGTCGGGCCTAACTACGTTTGGCCGTGCTTGCGTGCTTGGCGTCAGACCAGGTTAAGTGCATGACTTAATAGCATAAAACCTCAAGAACCACCTCTTTTTTACCCTTAGAAGCCCCTTTTCAGGGGAAAAATGAAGCTTCTAAGTAAAATCTAAAAAAATAGGGGAAGGCTTCAAACCTCCCCCTACAGGAAAAATTCAGGACACTTTCCCTGTTCAGTCATCCTTCAGTTTTAACTATCTGCCTCTTATCCTTAATATCCGGCTTTGCTAATTCCATATATGGCATGTATAAGCCCTGTTATCGCCTGATCATGGCTCGATACCTTTTGCTCAAGATCATCCCGTTTCTTTGAAAGCTCTTTGTTTGAGGCAAGCATCTCGAGTAACTGTACAAAAGTTCTTATAATAGGGCATAAACGTCTTTGCGTGAAACATTTCATTAATTATTTTTTTCTTGCATACGACTAAAAGGTTTGATAAAAGAGTCGAGGATGTATTCGGGGGATAAGGAAATGGGGAACCAAAAAAAACTTAACTGCTATTAAAAGCCCGCACCTGATTGATACAGGTTGCGGGCTTTTTTGTGCCTTAATCGGATAAGAGAAGTCCGGTGTTATGCAGTTTCCGGATGATATGAAAATTCGTATGTTATTTGCTGGAAATGTATTGAAAATATTATTTTTTTTAATACGTAATATTGCAATAGGGTGAATGCGTCATTTTGGCGAAGAAGTGAAGAAAACTTTATACAAGGTAATAGGGGCATTTCTTGACGGGCTGTTGCCCAAATCGGATAAGTGCTTCGACGGGCTCAGCACGACAGGATTGTTGTTATATTTGATAGAAAAAACCGGTCACCCTGAGCCTGTCTGAGGGTCTCTTTTGCTTTGGGCAACGACCCGCCAAGACCTATCCCCATTCTGCTGTAGTTGAGAAGTGATGAAAAATGGAGGAAACAAATGATTAAAATTATTCATGCAAAAATAGAAAATCGATTATTCAAACTTATTTTATGTGCGGCCATGTTGATAATTGTAAACATACCGGCAGTGGCAAAAAGCCAAAGTGAGATGAGTTTTATTGCTATTGGAGATACCCCTTATTCTGAAAAAGAAAACGAACGAATTAAAAAAGTTATTTCAAAAGCAATCAAAGTGGCCAGACCTCCTTTTGTGGTTCATTATGGTGATTTAAAAAGTGGAGAGGAAGCTTGTACGGAAGAGCTCTTGACGGAGCGAAGAAATGATGTTTACAGTCTGCTGCCGGGACGGGTTTTTTATACACCCGGTGATAACGAGTGGACTGATTGTGACCGTGCTTTTTTGAAGCACCCTGTTTCAGAGCTTGGCAAACTTGATTTTTTGCGACAATTGTTTTTTAGAAAACCCCTGGATCTTCCTGAAAGCTGGCTCTATGCGCGTCAACCCAATTTCCCTGAAAATGCCCGTTGGATGAAAGATGGAGTGTTTTTTATGACGGTACATCTTGTTTCAACCAACAATGGCCGCATAGAGATTTTGAAAGATGATGTTGAAGCGGCCCTTTCAATGGTTGATGCGCGGGATCACGCAAACCGGGTCTGGATGGAAGAATCCTTTGACGCTGCTTTGAAGGCAGGTGCTAAGGCAATGGTTATTGTGACTCAGGCCGATGTGACGTCTCCCGATGCAGCTGGCCCTTGTACAGCGACTAATCACATGCATTGTGATGCCTTCCAGAGCTTTCGTGATAATCTAAGGCTCAATTCCCGAGATTTTGGAGAGCGGAACAAACCTCGTAAGCCTGTCCTTTTACTGCATGGTGATACGAATCCCTATTGTATGGATAAAGAATTTGGTGGGAAACTCGCTCCTAACCTGTGGCGCTTGAACGCCTGGGGTGATTTTCAAGCTCCAGCAGATGCGACCGTAGTAACGGTTAAGCCGGAAAGTAAGCAAACACCATTTGTTGCCGAAACATTACTGGAGCATAAAGTTCCGGTAGATGGGTGTGAGTAATGATGTGTATTAATGGGATCCATAAAAGAGTGAAAAGAACTGTAGTGACGAAGAAGTTAGTGAAATTCGGATGCATAATGCCATAATGAGGTTGGACATAACTAATTAACTGAAAGTAAAAGAAAAAGTTTGAAATATAGGTCCGAAAACGGGCTTAGAAGGCTCCTTTTGTCCCCGAAAAGCCCGCCTATAAGCCCTGGCTTGTATTTCCCATCAACTTTCTCTGCTACGTCTAAAAAACACACACCTCATCGCCTTTCCATTTATCCCTTTAAGAACCAAAAAAATCTTGACTCCGCATATATGAATGATATGATTCATGTTTTCAGGCTTTTCTGCATTTTAATGTTGGGGTTAATGAAAGATTCCGAAACGATCCTGTCTTATGACGCTTCTAAAATTCGCAATGTTCTACTCGCCTTTTTCATTCTTTCCTTTTCAGTAACGGCCTTTTTAACGGGGCAATATTTATACATAAAAGCCGGTATAGAGGAAGAGGCCCGTGAAAAAACGATGAGCGAGGCCTCTAAAGCTGCCGGCAATATCAATAAGGACTTATCGGCTATTAAACCTTTAACGGCCCATGTTGCCCGCAGTCTGGCTTCGGGCGAACTCTCCAGGGGAGGTATCGTTAAGCGTTTCAGAGCTATCCTCGATAATAACGATATGATCGAGGCTATGGGCGCTGCTTTTGTCCCCTATCTCCATGACGAAAAATTTCTTAAGAACTCACCTTTTTATCTTCAGCGCAAGGGGAATAAGGAAGAAGCGGGAAAGCATATGCGCATCTTCAATTCACCCATAAGTCACTCCAGTGCTGCCGGGCAGGAGGGCATTATCACCGGTGAGGTGTTCATCGAATATGACCTTGCAGACCTGAAGCGTTATACAGACTCACTCGATCTGGGACGGCTGGGGTACAGCTTTGTAATATCAGGCAGCGGGACCTTTCTTTATCACCCCGTCAAAGATTATGTGAACTCCGGCAAGAGCATCTTCGATATTGCAGGTGAGATGGATACCAGGGAATTCGGCAAAATGGCGGAGAAGGCCCTTCGGGGCGATAAGGGGCTTATCCCCTTCAGGAACGAGATTACAGGCCAGAGTTCATGGATTGCCTTTTCGCCTATTCCGGCGACGGGGTGGGCATTGGGAACGGTATTGATCCGTGATGAACTTCTCGGGAATATGCAGGACCTGCGGCAGCGTCTCTTCCCCATATGTTTCCTGGCCGTTTTCACTATGATACTGTTCTTTTGCCTCCTCTTTGGAATATACAAGGGGGGGAAGGGGCGCATGTGGGCCGTTTCTATCTCGTCATGCCTTGCCATACTGGCGGGAATCTCCTTTATTTGGTCTCTTGCCCTCACTGCGCCTCAGACGGGAAATCAGAGAGAGACAATCGTTGTAGATGAAGAAGGGATAGACAGAATCATTAACTCGGACAGGGTTGCTACATACTGGAATCCCGACAAGGTGCTCAACATTCCTACGGGGATAGAGGTCTTTACGCTCGACTTTACGGGCGGAGTCAACATTAAGGCAACGGGCCGTGTATGGCAGAGATATAATGCGAAAATAAAAAAGATTGTCAAAGAGGGGGTTCTTTTTCCCGATGCAACGAGCCTCAAGCTCCGGGAAGTATACCGTTCTGAAGAGGAGGGTGAAAAGGTGGTGGAGTGGTATTTTGAAACCACATTGCGCCAGCGTTTCAAATACCGTCTCTACCCTTTTGACAGTAAAAGTATTTCCATAAGGATCCAGGCTGTTGAGCGCAGGTTGCCCGTTATGTGTGTGCCGGACCTGGAATACTACTCCATTATTAGCCCCGAGTCGCTTCCAGGCATAAGGGAAGGGCTGGTTCTGCCGGGATGGTCAAAAAAGAGCAGCTTTTTCAGTTATGATCTTTCGGGGGGGCATAGCCGGGAGGGTGTTGCGGGAAGGGACCCGGCAGGGCGGATGCCGGAGCTCAACTTCAGCCTCGTTACCCAGAGGATGTTTCTCGATCCCTTTATATCGAGCCTTTTTCCGATTATGTTCCTCTATACCATACTCTTTGCGCTTCTCCTTATTATAACGGGAATTCCCGATCAGAGTACGCTCGTCGATTTTAAACTGATGGGGCTCATCGGTTCCTTTTCGGGGCTCTTTTTCGGTGCCCTCCTTGCCCATCTGAAACTAAGGGGCGCTTACGGTACGCCGGAGATCACCTACGCCGAATTCTTTTACTTTTTTATCTATCTCTGCATTCCCCTCGTTGCGGTAAATGCTTTTATGTCGAAGATGAAATCGGGCTATATCATCGTAAGCTACAGGGATAACCTTATTCCCAGATTAATCTATTGGCCCTGCATAATGGGTGTCCAGTTTTTATTAACACTATGGACCTTCTACAGTCCGGACTGACGGGAAAGGAGATTTATTGATATGACAAATATGTTTAAATTCGGTCTTGCAGCCATCTTTATTCTCGTTGTTTGCCAGCTGGTGCTGCTCATGACGGTAATAGTCAATATAAAATCGGACGGGGACAAGGAGATAGTCGAGTACCGGGAAGAGGCCATGCACAAGGTCAAAAGCGACCTCAAAAACCATGTGGATATGGTTATTTCCATGATAGATTCAAATTACAGGCAGGCCATGGACCGCCAATATATCGAAAAGGTCTACGGCCGCCAGTTAAAGAGCATTGTAGATATTGCCGAGGGACACCTTAAAAGCTATATGAAACGCTACGAAAAAGGAGAACTTTCCCTGGAAAGGGCGAAGAAACTGGCAAAAGAGGAGATAGGTGAGGAGATTCGCTTCGATAGTGGTACAGGGTATGTATGGATCAACGATACGGCAACTCCTTTTCCGCGAATGGTGATGCATCCAACCATGCCTTCCCTTAACGGAAAGGTACTGGACGATGAAAAATACAACTGCGCAATGGGTAAAAACGAAAATCTCTTCGTTGCCGCCCGTGACGTAAGCCTTAAAAAGGGAGATGGATTCATTGATTACGTCTGGCCCAAACCAACGTCGGACGGCCTTGTTACGGACGTCCCCAAGATATCCTATGTGAGGCTTTTTAAGAAGTGGAACTGGGTACTGGGGACGGGAAAGTATGTGGATGAAGCGATGGCCGATATGAAAGCCAAGATAAAGGACGATATGAGGGCCATCAGGTATGACAACGGCGTCGGTTATTTCTGGATTACCGACATGGGGGAGCCCTTCCCGACGATGATCATGCATCCCGTAGATCCGGGCCGCAACAATAAGCCGCTTGACAGCGAGCGTTTCAACACCATAGAGGGGACAAAGGAGAACCGTTTCGTGGCAGCAGTGCGTATTTGCAAGGAGCGTGGAGATGCCTTCCTTTCCTACCGTGCCGATAAGCCGACGGAAAGGGGGCTCGTGAGAGACAAGCCCAAGCTCTCTTACGTACGCCTCTATAAACCGCTCGGCTGGATCGTCGGTACGGGAAAGTATATAGATGACATTGACAAGGCTGTCGAGAAAAGAACGTCACAAATGAAGAAGCATATGACGGGGCTTATTGTCAAAATATCGGTTGTTTTTATTGTTATGACACTCCTTGCTATTGCGGCGCTGGTTTACATCGACCGTTATACCTCAAAGGGGGGCGCCACTGAATTAAAGGAAAAAAATGCGGCTTTGGCCGACGATGAGGCAGACAGTGGAGCTGAAGCCGATCCCCCACCTGCGGTAAATAAGGGTGACAATGTGGACGGCGTAGCGGAGATGGCCAGGGAAATATGCAGGGCCGTTGCCCGGGAGCAGGCAAAACTTATCGCCTTTTACAGAGCCACCGAAAAAGAGGAGGCTCAGGACGATGCCGCTCTTGTCAGGGAGATGGCAAAGGAGATTAAAGCACTTGCTGAAAAGGCCGAGCTTTCGGCAGATGAGGTGAGGGAGTTGCGGAAAGCGGTTGAAAGGCAGAGGAAGGGGGCTTGACCTTTAACACTCTCATTTATCAAGGAGAGACAAAAAAGAAAAGCCGGCCCGGCATTTTCACTACAGCAATGCCGGAGGTGATTTTTTCCAGTTATGTCAAATTTGACTTGTCTCTTAGGTACATATTCGATATGATCACGGCAATTAGCTTTGTTGGGGTGGCTTGGTGTTGTGAGGTATCGAAAACAGGGGACTTCTTCCACTGCCCTTAAACCACTCTTAAGCAGCGTGCTGATAGCGACATTCTGTTTTTTTAGTCCCTTCCATATTAAGGGCCTTAAAGTTGTTTCTTCCGTTTATTCTTAACTTTTTATAAGAAGGTGTGATGAAAATTCTCATTGTCGATGACAGCGAGTATTTCCGGACTTTACAGGAGAGTATCCTCAATTCGGCAGGCTATAGTGTCGATTTAGCTTCCCACGGCGGTGAAGCGCTTGAAAAGGCGCGTCAGTCAATGCCTGACATAATTGTATCCGATATTCTCATGCCCGTCATGGATGGTTTTGAACTCTGTCGGGCCATTAAAACCGATGAGCGTCTCAGGGAGATCCTCTTTATATTTTATTCTTCAACCTTTACAGACCCTGAAGATGAAAACCTTGCCCTTGCTCTTGGCGCTTCAGCCTTCATTGTTAAATCGACAGAGACTGACGAGTTTATAGAGACTATCGGCAGGCTAATTGACGAATGCAAAAATGAGCGGATTCATGCCCCCGGCCATCCTGACGGAGAGGGGATAAAGCCGGGGCATATGCATAATGAAAGTCTTACAAAAAGGCTCATAAAAAAAGTGAAGGAACTGGAGGAAAAACGTATTCTTCTCGAAGATAAGGAGGAGAGGTACTATCGGCTCATTGAGGGGCTTGGCAATGATCATATCTTTTATTCCTATAATGCCGATAAAGAGTTTACCTACGTCAGTCCATCCGTAAAAAAAATTCTCGGTTATTCACAGGAAGAGTTTATAGACTCTATTAAAGAGTGTTTTACTGAAAATCCTATTAACAGGGATATCTCCGGATATGCCGACCTGAGTCTTAAAGGAGAAAAGCCGCCTCCCTTCGAGGTGGAAATGTTTCGAAAAGACGGCGCCGTTTGTATCCTGGAGATTAATGATCTCCCTGTATTTTGCAAGCATGGCAAAATCAGGGCTGTTGAAGGGATCGCCCGTGATGTGACGAAGCGGAAAAAAGCTGAAGAGGCTCTTAGAGAGAGTGAAGAAAAATTTAGAAGGGCTTTTACCGATTCAGCTATGGGCATGTCGCTCATCAGTCCCGTTGGGCAGTTCATCAAGGTTAACCGGTCCTTTTGCAGGATGCTCGGTTATTCGGAAAAAGAACTGCAGTCTAAAACCTTCCATGATATCAGCCATGCTGATGATCTTCATTCGGGAGCACAGTATCTGGAAAGACTGCTGTCGGGAGAAATAGACAGGACCACTGTTGAGAAAAGATATCTTCGTAAAGATGGTCGGACCATATGGGTATCGGTTACCATATCACTGCTTCGAAATGATAAGGGCGAGCCGTTGCACCTCCTTTCTCAAACCCTGGATATTACCGGTCGCAAGCGGGCAGAGACGGAAATTAAAGAGCGCAAGAAATATTTTGAAAGCCTTAACCGGGTGAATAAGGCGCTATCCGGCTCAACAGATATTTATGATACCTTGCAAAAGGCCGCCCGGGAAATGCTCCATATTTTCCGGTCAGACCGGGTATTTCTCATGTATCCCTGTGATCCTGATGCGTCTACATTCAAGGTTCCCGTAGAAGCGACAAATCCTGAATATCCGGGCGCCCTGGCAGCCGGTATGGAGGGTCCCATGAATGCGCCGACGGCTTCGCTCATGAGGAAGCTTATCAGTAAAAAAGGGCCTCTTATACACCACTTTTCTGAAAAGGATTCCAGCCGGTTTCATGTCAGGTCCCATATGGCCATGACATTAAAGCCGGCGAGAGACAAAGCCTGGATTCTCGGCATGCATCAATGTTCCCATGAGCGGCAGTGGAGTTCAGATGAAAAAAAATTGTTTGCCGATATAGGCGAACGTATTACGGCTGCCCTTGGCAACCTTGTGCTTCTCAATCATCTTGAAAAAGATATTGCAGACCGTGAGAAGGCGGAAAAAGCGCTCAAGGAAAGTGAGCAAAACCTGAAAAAGGCACAGAAAATAAGCCACCTTGGCAGCTGGGACTGGAATATTAAAATGGGTACGGAAGTGTGGTCCGATGAACAATTCCGCATATTCGGTTATGAGCCGGGAGAGATAGATCCTACCTATGATTTTTTCTTAAGCGCCTTGCATGAAGAGGATCGGGAGAGAGTTCTTAAAGATATAACTAATACCCTGGAAGGTAAAAAAAACTATAAAACGGAATTCAGGATCCTGAGAAAGGACAGGTCCGAGAGGAGCGTTCTGGCCCAGGGTGAAGTTTTCAGAAACGAGAGTGGTGAACCTGTAAATATGGTTGGAACGCTGCTGGATATTACGGACATAAAGAAGGCGGAAAATTTGATCCTTGCCCAGCGTAAACTTGCTTTTTATCTGAGTGCAACGGGAAGCCTGGAAGAAGGCTTGCGTCTTTGTCTTGAGTTTGCGCTGGAAATTGCGGGGATGGATTCGGGAGGGGTCTATCTCGTGGACCTGGCAACGGGCGTGCTTAACCTGAGAGTTAAGAAGGGGCTTTCATCTGCCTTTATAGAGAAGGTCTCCCATTACGATGCCGATTCCGGAAAGGCACATCTGGTGATGGAAGGTAAGGCAATATATGCAAGGTATAATGACCTTGGAATAGCCCGGGATGATGTGCGCTTCAATGAAGGACTTAAAGCGATAGCCATTCTTCCCGTGGTGCATAAGAAAAGGGTCATTGCCTGTCTTATCATATCATCCCGCACTCTGGAGACTGTTCCTGAACATAGTCGCATCGCCCTCGAAACGATTGCTTCGCAAATCGGCAGCGCAATCTCCCGGTTGAGAATTGAAGAAGCTCTGAAAGTGAGTGAAGAGCGTTATGCCCTGGCTATGGAAGGTTCCAATGACGGTCTTTGGGACAGGAACCTGGAGACGAATGAAGTTTATTATTCTCCACGCTGGAAAGCGATAATAGGTTATGACGAGGGGGAAATTCCTAATATTATGGAAGCCTGGGAAAACCGTATTCATCGTGATGATTATGATCGGGTTATGGGTGATATTGAAGCCCATTTTAAAGGGGAAACCCCTTTTTATGAAACGGAATACAGGCTGCGCCATAAAGATGGAGCTTACCGCTGGGTATTGGCCAGAGGCGCCAGTGTAAGAGATGACCATGGAAAGGCGACCCGTTTTGCAGGTTCCCATACGGATATTACAGAAAAAAAACGTATAGAGGAGGAACTCTTGAAGGCAGGGCGACTGGAGTCGCTTGGGTTGCTGGCAGGAGGGATTGCCCATGATTTTAACAACATTCTTACCGGTGTGCTCGCTAATATAGAAGTCCTCAAGGAATATCTCAATGAGGACATTCCTGGTGATGAGGATATTTTACAGTCTATCATCTATGCTGAATCATCAGCCATGAGGGCCATCGATCTCGCCAGGCAGTTGCTTACCTTTTCCAAAGGCGGAGCGCCCATTATCAAGCTTGCTTCTGTAAGCGATTTGTTAAGGGAAACGGTTTCCTTTACTTTAAGAGGTTCTAATGTAAGAAGGCGAACTCATATTGCTCATGATCTGAGGAATGCAAAAATAGATGCAGGACAAATCAGCCAGGTATTGAATAATATCCTTATCAATGCCAAACAGGCCATGCCGCATGGCGGGGAGATAAATCTGTCGGCGAAAAATGTAAAAATATCCTCTCATTCCATATTGCCTCTGCCTGAGGGACGCTACATAATGATAGCGATTAAAGACCGGGGGGAGGGGATCGCCGAAGAGAATCTGTCCCGCATATTCGATCCCTACTTTACGACAAAAGGGATTGGGAGCGGTCTCGGTCTTGCCACTTCCTATACGATTATCAAAAGGCATAAGGGGCATATAGGGGTAGAATCAAAAAAAGGCGAGGGGACGGTATTTTATATTTATCTCCCCGCATCTGACGGGAGGGCAAAAGCGCTTAAAAAGGTTCAGCCTCAAAAGAGCATTTCCGGCAGTGGAAGTATTCTTCTTCTTGAGGATGAGGATATTGTTGTCAATGCCTTTAAAATGAGCCTTTTGAAAACGGGCTTTAAGGTAAGCCATGTTGATGACGGGAGCAAGGCAATAAAAACATATAAAAATGCCTTAAAAAAAGGAACGCCCTTTGATCTTGTCGTTGCCGATCTAACCATACCGGGAGGCATGGGAGGAGTGGAGACCATTAAAAAGCTGAAAGCTATCGATCCCCGGGTAAGGGCCATTGTGTGCAGCGGATATTCGGACGATGCCGTTATGGCAAATTATAAAAGCTATGGTTTTTGCGATTCTCTTCATAAACCGTTTACCAAAAGCCGGCTTATCGAAAAAATTGAGAGAAATATGAAAAAGAAGAGGTAGGTACTTTACCTTGACATGGCGGTTTTTTGGGAGTAATTTTCAATAGAGGGGCAGATTGTTTTTCAAATAATAAACAGGTGAGCTTGTGGATTTAAGGGAAATATATAAAACAGATCATGGTGATTTATCACACCTCAGTATCCTCTTGCTTGAAGAAAAGGATGAAGATGCAAAGATGATGATGGACCTCCTGAAAGGTCCTGAAAATCATTACGAGCTTTTCCTGGCAAAGAGTTTCGAAGAAGCCGATCTGATCATTCATAGGGAATACATCGATCTCGTTGTTTTTAATCTCTCCCTGGCGGGCCTCAAGTCCCTGGAAAATCTCATTGCCCCCGCCGTTGATCTTAATAAACCCTTCGCTATTATTGCCCTTGTTGATGAAAGTGACGAGTACCTTGGCGTGGAAGCGTCAAAAATAGGCGCCGAAGATTACCTTGTTAAAGGGAGTCTTGATAAAAAGCTTATAAGCAAGTCGGTTAATCTTTCCATAAAATCCCACCACTTGAGACAGCGTAATCTTAACATGGTGCTTCTTGAAGGTGTTACCGGTCTTTTCAGCAGGCGCGGTTTTATGATGATGGCTAAACAGGAATTGAGAGTAGCCGAAAGATACAAGAAAAAGCGCTTCTTCATTTTTGTTGAAATCGATGAAATGGAAGATCGTATGGAAAAGCTGGGGCAGATCGGTGTGGAAAAGGTGCTAAGAGAAACGGCAACCATTCTTCGTCACTCCTTCCGGGGAGCCGATATCCTCGCCTATCTGGAAAACCTCGAATTTGCCGGCCTCGCCGTAGGGGCGGCTGTTGACAGCAGTTCGACAATTCATGCAAGACTTAAGGACAACCTTCATATATTTAATTCACAAAGGGTTCTCGGCTTCAGGCTTGCCCTCAATGCCGAAATCGTTACCTATGATCCCGAACACCCCCAGACCATCGAAGAGATGATGGCAGAGGCAGAGGCTTCTCTGGCTAAAAAGAGGCGCCATAAATAATCACTGCCAAGAGGGGGGGTGACCTTGTTTTTTCTAATCTATTTCAAACTTCATCATTACGGAATAACAGCTAATGTTCTTAAAGAGAACTTCTTTAAGGGATGTATCCCGAATGGCACTAAGTTAAGGGTATTTAGCATGCATTATCAATACCCTGCCCCTGTATTAATAAGTTGGCAATGGCAATTAACATGTGTCATGGCCATAGTCTTTTATCGGGTATCCATAACAATTAAAAACCGGATTCCCGCTAAAACAATGCGGGAATGACAATATTGAGGATGCAACAATTCAAGTTGCCCTGTTAATAGTAGAGGCTTGGAGGGTGCCGTTTTTATAATAATAGTGCTTAACTTAGTGCCATTCGGATGTATCCCAGTAATTTATAAGTTTTTTTAAAGGGAGCTATAGAAATGAGCAGGACTATTTACAAAGTGGCATCTTTTGCTACACTTATAGTAAAGGGTATTTCTTAATAGAGATAGGTGAAATGGAAATAAATGCTCTGCCAAAGTACGATATGAGTGACAATCCGACCCATTGCTGTCCAAGGTTCAAAAGGGCTGGATGGGATGAGCAAGATCTTCACTTTAAAGAAAAATTATTCCTTAAGGCAAAAACCAGAAGTATTTTTCATATTCCCATTAATATGGGTTCTGTATTTCCTAAAACATTTAGTGCCATTGAAAAAGCAAATGCAAAGCGTGAAGATGAGTTTATTGTTTTATCTTATGACCCCTCCGCCTGGACTGGCGAACATTATTTTTCTGTGACTAAAGATGTTCCCGGAGAGGAAATGGTGCATATGACGGGAGACTTCCTGACAAAGGTTTTTGAGGGGCCCTATAAGAATGCACCCAAGTGGGAAAAAGAAATGGAAAAATTTGTCAAAAGTAAAGGTAAAGAAGTAAAAAAAACCTTTTTTTTCTATACGACATGTCCCAAATGCGCAAAATATTACGGCAAAAACTATATGGTAGCTGTATCTGAACTTAAATAGTTTTCATCGGTCAAGGGTGCTTTTTCGCAATCTCTACGTCAATCTTCGGTTTTGCTTGTGCCATGTACAGTAGTACAACTCGGCGAAACCCTTAATATCCTTGACCTTGCAAAAAATCCCTCCTTTCCGAATTGAAAACATAGTTTGATTCATTATAGTTTCTGGATGGACACTAAATAGTAAACAAAGAATATTTCCAGCCAGATCAACAGAGAAGTTCTTCCTGTAAAAAGGGGGATATCCGTCCCGGTTTTTTTGCTGATTAATATAGGCTTTCTTTAAACCTGGAAACAGCCCTTGGATCCAGTCGTGTCCGGTTAGGATTTTGCAGAAATTTACAAACCCCCTCCCTTTCGAGGGTCTCGATGCCCTTTATACTCCGCAGGGGGTGCTTGAGGGTAGAGGGTTGGGGATGGGTTAACATGGAAATGGTATCAAAAAAATAACCCATCCCCCTCCTGACCTCCCCCTTGAAGGGGGAGGAACAGTGGTGCAATTTCCTAACCGGTTTGCCATCAAGAACCGTTCTGCAAGATAAACGCTTTTCCCTTTGACAATTATAAAGCATCTGTGTTTATCTCTCTCCAATCAATTTTCCGGGTTCACTTGCCTAATGCCGACTATCACCAATAACCGCCTCTTTCTTATTTCCATATTTATCGCCGTTGGTTCATCCAATCCCATTGCCATAAAGTATGCCATTAACGTTGGTTGGCCCCCTTTTGCGCTGGGTATGCTCCGCATGGCTTTCATCGGGATTGTTTTTACATTCTGGGTAATTTCACGAGGGGAAGGCCTGATCGGCCCTAACAGGGAGGCGAGAAAATATGTCCTAATCGCTGCGTCCTGCAAAGCGGTGGGAGTCATCCTTTTTTATGTGGCTCTCTGGCTTATTCCTGCAAACAGGGCGGTTATGCTTTCCACCATTTCCCCCGTTGTTTCTCTTGTGCTTATTCACTTTATACTGGAACATGAAAATGTGAGAAGTCATCATGTTGCGGGGATCGTAACAAGCCTTGCCGGGATGGTTCTCCTGCTTATTCTGAGAAATGGTTTTGACGGGGGCAATCTCTCTTCTCATTTGACGGGTGATTTCCTTATGTTGGTGAGCGTTGTCTTTAATAATGCCATGGTTGTTTTTGAAAAGAAGGCGCTCATTCATGGAGCAAATCCCCGCCAACTCCTTGTTTCGACCAATTTCCTCTCGGTTATTGTTTTTGCTCTCTTCTTTTGCCTCAGCGCTGAAAGCCTGTTAGCCGTCCCGCTAACAGGGAAGTCGGTGGGGGCCTATCTCTATCTTGTTACTGTTGTGGGCATCTTCCTTTTTTATTACAGACGCTGGCTTGTATCAAAACTCGATGTTAGCTATATGAGCTCCTTTTCCCACGCCGGTAAAGCACTGTCTATTCTCTATGCCTCACTTCTTCTCGGTGAGACTGTTTCTATAACAAGCTTAGCTGCATTTATACTGATCCTGTGGGGAACCCGTATTGCCACAGGGAATAAAAAGTAACGCTGCTCTGTTCAAAATTATAAAAGAGGGAATAAAAAAAAGCCCGGCTCATCGATTGATTAGCCGGGCTTTTTTTTGTAAATGAATAGAAAATAAAAAGGACCGCCGCTGGGGGGTGGTGGGGGAACCAGCGACGGTCCGTGGTTTCAAGGATAAACCTTGCAACCAAGACAATAGTAACCCTTATTTACCCCGCGAGTCAACTAAAAAATACACAGATATCCATTTTGTTAGTAAAAAAGTTAGGTCTGCCTAATTGGCAGGCATTGCATAAAAAAAGAGCATTGTTTGTAACTGGTTGATTATTAAGAGTATTGTTTGGTTTGTGTCGTTGCTGTGCCATAGATGTGGTTTTTTCTGCATAAATTATATGCAGATAAATAATTCTTCTTTTTTTTGTAAAGCCTTTAATGGAGGGCAAATATTGTCAAAAATGCTTTTGGCAAGCTTTTTGCTCATTATGCTGTGCTCTTGATAAAAGAGTAAAAAAGAGAGGCAGGTAAAAGCGTGGAAAAAAATGTGGAAACTCTAATTAGAAGTGGCGATGTACTTTTTCTTATGCTTGGCGCCGTCATGGTTTTTGCCATGCATGCAGGCTTTGCCTTCCTTGAGGTTGGTACGGTAAGGAAAAAGAACCAGGTCAACGGACTTGTTAAAATATTATCGGATTGGTCCCTATCGACTGTTGTCTATTTTCTAATCGGATTTCCATTGGCCTACGGCATCTGCTTTATAAGGCCCGTAGATGAGCTGTTGGGTGCTGACCAGGGTTACCAGCTTGTTAAATTCTTTTTCCTCTTATGCTTTGCAGGGTGTATTCCGGCAATTATTTCGGGGGGCATAGCTGAGAGGGCAAAGTTCTGGCCCCAGCTTTTTGCAGGCGCTATCTTTGCAGGTATTGTCTACCCTCTCTTTGAAACGTCTGTCTGGGGGAAATACTCCGGATGGTTGCAGGGAGGTTTAAAACGCCTTGGGGGAGTTCCCTTTCATGATTTTGCAGGCTCTGTCGTCGTTCATTCAGTCGGCGGCTGGATTGCGCTGGCAGGCATTGTTCTTCTCGGTGCCCGTCTTGGAAGGTATACAAAGATGAGAAGCAGGCCCATTCCCGTAAGCAATATCCCTTTTTTGGCCCTTGGCAGCTGGATTCTCGCTGTGGGCTGGTTTGGCTTTAATGTAATGAGCGCTCAAAACCTGACGGGCATTTCGGGACTTGTTGCCGTTAACTCTCTCATGTCCATGGTCGGCGGTGTTCTTGCCGCCCTCTTTACAACGAAGAGGGATCCCGGTTTTGTCCATAACGGAGCGCTGGCCGGTCTTGTGGCTATTTGCTCCAGTTCAGATATTGTTCACCCGCTGGCTGCATTTGTTATCGGCGCTATGGGGTCCCTGATTTTTGTGAGAGGGTTTATCTGGGAGACGGAGAAATTAAAGATAGACGATGTTCTCGGTGTGTGGCCCCTTCATGGCCTCGTCGGTTCATGGGGCGGTATTGCAACGGGCATTTTCGGATATGAGGCCCTGGGGGGAATGGGGGGGATTTCATTTGTATCGCAGTTTCTCGGGACGGCCCTGGCGGCGGTCTATGCGCTTGCTGCAGGAATCATCGTTTATAAAGCACTTGATCTGACTGTCGGCATCAGGCTCAACGAAGATGACGAATTCAGGGGGGCCGACCTGTCCATACACAGTATCCATGCCTACCCCGAAGAGACGGTGAGGACGGGCTAGAATTGTCTGGACTTGCATCGGTCTTTATGGTAATTTTCCACATTTCAAACCATTGGTAAAAGGAGGATAATAAAGGGATGAAAAAGGTTGAAGCCATCATAAAACCTTTTAAACTTGATGAAGTTAAAGAGGCTCTCAATGAAATTGGCATCCAGGGGATTACCGTTAGCGAAGTGAAAGGTTTTGGACGGCAGAAAGGACATACGGAACTTTATAGAGGCGCCGAGTACGTTGTCGACTTTTTGCCCAAGATAAAGCTTGAAATCATCGTTTCTGATGAAATTGTCGCACAGGTTGTCGAGGCCATTGAGAATACTGCCAAGACGGGAAGGATCGGTGATGGGAAGATATTTATTCTTCCTATTGATGAAGTGGTGAGAATAAGGACGGGTGAGCGCGGAAGCGACGCCGTTTAAAAAATTAAAACAGGAAACATCTATTTAAAGGAGGAGTAGGAAATGCCGAAAAATGCAATAAAAATGGCGAAAGACCATGGCGCAACCATGGTTGATATGAAATTTATGGACTTTGTTGGAACGTGGCAGCATTTCAGCATCCCTGTGGGGGCGCTTGAGGAAGACCTTTTTGAAGACGGTCTCGGTTTTGACGGTTCCAGCATCAGGGGATGGCAGCCCATCCATGCCAGTGATATGCTTGTTATTCCTGATCCTTCTACTGCTATGATGGACCCTTTTGTAAAAGAGCCTACCCTTAGCTTTATCTGTAACATCTTTGATCCTATTACAAAAGAGCCTTACTCAAGGGACCCGAGAAACATTGCGGGAAAGGCCGAAGCTTACCTTAAATCTTCAGGTATTGGAGATACGGCTTATTTCGGCCCTGAGCCCGAGTTCTTTATCCTTGACGATGTAAGGTACTCTCAGGGCCCTGATCATGGTTTTTATTCTATCGATTCTTCTGAAGGTATCTGGAATACAGGCAGGGAAGAACTTCCAAACCTCGGATACAAGCCGAGACACAAGGAAGGTTATTTCCCTTGTATGCCCACTGACTCCCTCAATGATCTCAGGAATGAGATGGTCATGGAGCTTCAGAAGCTCGGCTTCACCGTAGAAATGCAGCATCATGAAGTGGCCACTGCCGGTCAGGGTGAGATTTCGATGAAGTTCAACTCACTTCTCAAGATGGCTGACCAGCTAAAGTGGTATAAGTATGTCATCAAGAATGTGGCTTTTAGAAACGGCAAGACTGTTACCTTTATGCCAAAGCCTGTCTTTAATGATAACGGTACGGGGATGCATGTTCACCAGTCCATCTGGAGAGATGGTAAGAACCTTTTCTCCGGTGACAAGTATGCCGGTCTCAGTGAAGCAGGCCTTTACTATATCGGTGGAATACTAAAGCATGCAAGAGCGCTTAATGCCCTTTGTAATCCGAGCACTAACTCTTATAAGAGACTCGTTCCCGGTTATGAAGCGCCAATCAACCTCGCCTATTCAAGCAGGAACCGTTCTGCTTCTATCAGGATTCCTATCGTTAATTCGCCAAAGGCAAGAAGAATCGAGGCCAGGTTCCCTGATCCGTCATGCAACGGCTACCTTGCTTTCTCCGCCCTTCTTATGGCAGGTCTTGACGGTATCGAAAACAAGATTGATCCCGGTGAGCCGCTCGATAAGAACATTTACGGTCTTTCCCCTGAAGAACTGGCCAATATTCCTTCCGCTGCAGGTTCACTTGAAGAGGCACTTGAGGCACTTAAGGAAGACCATGAGTTCCTTCTTAAAGGTGACGTCTTTACCCAGGATGTTATCGATACCTGGATAGATTACAAAACGGAAAGTGAGATTAACCCTGTAAGGATGACACCTTGTCCGAAGGAGTTTGAACTTTATTTCGACTGCTGATAAACGGATTTTTTAGCATGAAAAAGGCCCTCAATTATTGAGGGCCTTTTTTTTAATAATGATTTCTTTTATCTCTTTTATCCGGGCCGTCTATAAGATAAAATTGTTTTAATCCCCGGCGGGCGCATTCCCTGCATCCTGCCGCCATAAGGCGGGAAGGTTGTTGCCGCGCCTATACGCCGCATCTTGCCTATACGCCGCACCTTGTGGTGGGGCTTTGATTACAGGAGGGATACTTACGCCGATCTTGCTGCAAATTTTTGGATTGGCAGGTCCTTCATATTTACCGCCTTTTTCGATGGGCGCTAATAAGAGGTAGCCTTTTTGTATAATTAAAAATTCAAAAAATATGCTCAGACATTCATTTTTTATTATAGCTATTATGATTTGCTGCATCTTTCTTACGGCATGTGACCGGGAGTTATTACTCATACAGGCTGCCCCGGAAAATGAAAAACGCCTTGTAAAAAGATATATAGAGCTGCTTGGAAGCAATCAATATGACGAAATGTTCCAATATATGGATGATGAGCTTAAAGGTCAGGATTTAAAAGCGAATATCAAGTTACTCTCGGAAGAGTTTCCCCGGGGCAATATACTGGAAGTCAAACTCGTTGGCAGACAGGTTTTTAAGAACAACTATTATGAGCTTGTTTCACTTAAACATGAATATACATTTCGCGGCAAGTGGCTTATTACCAACATAGGGTTGAAGAAAAAAGAAGGGAAGATTCTTTTAACGGGAATTCATGCAGAGCTCTTTAATGATTCCCTGCTTAGCCGTAACGCTTTTAAGTTTGATAATGCCGGACCTGTGCACTATCTTTTTCTGGCAATGGCAATATTAATTCCTCTCTTTATCCTTATTGTTATTGTTCTTTGTCTGAGAACCCCTATAGCAGAAAAAAAGTGGTTGTGGCTCTTCTTTGTTTCTACAGGGTTTGGACAGTTTACTCTCAATTGGACCACAGGAACTTTCATCGTAACGCCCTTATCTTTGATCATACTGGGTGCAAGCGCCGTTTCGCCGGGCTATATGGAGCCGCTAAAGCTGTTCTTTGCCATTCCCGTCGGCGCCGTTACCTTTCTAATACTTCGAAAGAAATTGTCTCAAAATGCAGATCAGCTGCTCACTGAAGAAGATTTTAAAAGGGATGAAATGAACTGGTGCCGTTGTTGAAAGGAGCATAATCTGTTGGCTCGCAGTTTTCAGTGAAGTTGCTCCATTCAGGTTACCTTTTGACAAAATCTGTTAATCCCTGTACCATGCGCTCTTTTTAAGTAATTTTTGAAACAGGATGACTATGATAACAACGATTGAAGAATTGAAGGCCTTTGTTTCTCATGCCAGACAGTCAGGATGTGTGGCCATTGATACGGAATTTGTCTGGGAGAGATCTTATTACCCAAGGCTTGGTTTGATACAGGCCGGCCTTTCGGAAGGCGAATGTTTTCTTATTGATGCTCCCCGCTTTAAGGATTTAAGTATACTGGGAGAACTTCTGTCAGATGGCAGTGTCGTTAAAATCCTTCATGATGCCCAGCAAGACCTGACCATATTGAGGCGCGCTACGGGAAGCTATCCGGTTAATATTTTTGATACACGTCTTGTTGCAGGCTTTGCCGGGCTCAGTTCGAATATTTCCCTGAGAGATCTCATTAGGGATATTTTTTCAATAACACTCCATAAAACGGAGACGAGAACGGACTGGCTTAAAAGGCCGCTTTCTGAAGCCCAGTTGAAATATGCCCTTGAAGATGTTCGCTACCTTCCCGGCGCAAGAGAAAAATTACTTTCCCGTGTTAAAGCGCATGACCGGGAGAAGTGGGTTAAGGAAGAACTATTAAAGTACAATGATTCCTCTCTTTATGAAGATAAGGATCCCTTTTCCCAATACCAGCGATTAAAGGGAGCAGGGCGTTTTACAGGGCGTGATCTGGCCGTTTTGAGAGAGCTGGCTGCTTGGAGAGAAAAAGAAGCTATTATGGAGGACCGCCCCAGAGGGCATGTTCTGAAGGACGACGCTCTTGTCGCCCTTGCCAGGAGGAAAGTAAGGTCTTTTAATGATATTAAAGGAATAAAGGGCTTTAATGATAAGGAAGCAAAGCGCTATGGAAGGGTTATCATTGAAGCTGTAGAGCGTGGACTTTCCATTAACGAAAATGACTACCCTCAGCCCTTCGCAAATAATGGCGTTGATGAGTGTTTAAATGCCAGGGTCGATCTGGCCCTTGCTTATATGAAGGGTAAGTGTCTTGCCTCTAATATCGATATGGCTCTCGTTGCTTCCCGTGCCGAGGTGAGCGATTTTATTTCAAATAAAGAAACTGCCGGGAGAGAGGGTCTTCCTTTAGGGAGGGGCTGGAGGAAGGAATTTGTCGGTCATGAACTGATTGACCTTATGGCGGGAAAGAATAAAATAACCCTTAATCCGGATACGGGATTACCTGAACTTGTAAGAGAAAGTTAATAATTAATTCCATTTCATATTTAGAAGTATTCTTTATTTGAAGGCAGTAAAGTGAAAAACAGGAGACTCATTAATATTAAAGCCATTGTCGTCGGTTTTTTGTCCGACTTTGTAGCAAGTCACGTTTTCAGGATTCTTCTTTTAATCCTTGCGACCATAATCATTGCCGGAAAGGGCTATGAAGGAGACGATCTGGAGAAAATGCTTCTTTCCGTCATAAAGGAAACGCCCTTTCGTATATTTAGCTTTGCGGCAGCACTGGGATTTACCATGCTGGGTGGCTATATTGCCGGCAGGCTTGCCGGGGGAGGGGAGCTTTTTCACGCCGGGGCGGTGGGTATCATTCGTATTGTTTTAAGTCTGTTTTTTTCTCCCCTCCATTTTACATGGCATAATCTTCTTGCATTCATACTTATTCTTCCGGCCGCCATTATTGGCGGCAATATTGCAAAAGAGCGGCGTCTCAAGGGGCAGGGTGATGGTCCTGCCCTTCCCGGTGAATGAAAAATATAAAGAGGGGGACTTATGGAAGAAAAGGAAGCTGTAACATCATTTTTCAGATTATACGGCCACCTGGCTATGAGCTTTTCTCTTCTTTTTGCCGGCTGTTCCACGGCAAAGACACATATTTCTCAATCAGAACTTCTTTCCATGATGGAGTCTGACAGTGCTCCTGCCATTGTTGATGTAAGATCAAAGATGGAGTACGAATCAGGGCATATTCCCAAAGCTATTCACGTCCCTTTCTGGCTTGCCTATTACCTCAAAAAACGGATACCGACGGGACCGGAAGAGCCCATTCTTCTTTATTGTGAGCACGGCCCCAGGGCAGGTGTGGCCAAATTCGGACTCACCCTGGCCGGTTTTAAGAAGATCTTCTATCTTGAAGGGCATATGACTTCATGGAAGAAGGCGAAGCTTCCCATGGAAAAGTAGTGCTTCCTTTTTTTGACACAGATTTGCAGTGATTGATTTATGATTGTTTTGTAAAAGACCTGCCGATAAAGAAGTGTCATTTCGACCATAGGGAGAAATCTTAATCTTTTCAGATAGGCATAAGCGACAAGATTTCTCGCTTCACCCCAAGGGCACTTGTCACTTTGTTCGGGCGCGCTCGAAATGACTAGTGTCCCGTTTGGTTAGTTCTGTCTGTTGATTTGATTATAACTATTCAGTGTCCATATTTTATTAGTAACCCCCTCAATCCCCCTTAGCCCAAGGGGGAGGTTAAAAACAAGGAATTGCTCTAATTTTGACCCAAGATGAGGGATTTAAACTCCTCCCCTTGGGCTAAGGGGAGGCTGGGAGGGGTTACTCAAAATTGGCTGAATAGTTACATTTGATCATAATAAAATTTATTTTTTCAGGGAATCAGTACACTTTTTCCGAAAAATGAGGAAAAATCCCCCTAATTTAAAGGACACCAATAGCCGCACGGGACACTAGTCATTAACGGGTTGTTGTTCAAAAGGTTTGTGTACTTGGACAAGCTCAGCAGAAAGGGATTGTAAAATATTCGATAGAAATAAACGGTCACCCTGAACTTGTCCAGGGGTCACGATTATTGCGGTAGCAGTTCTTTTCAATTATTAACAGAAATAAGAACCATAAATGAATCAGTGTAAATCTGTGTCCAATCATTTTTTTAGCTTATTGTCTTTTCAAGCGGTGTGACAAATCCTTGAAGCTGAACGCTTTAAGGGCAGGTTTTTCAATCCCTTTATGTTGAATGAGTATCTTGAATGTACCACCCATGGCGTCCGGCATGAGGAGCCTTTTTATGGCCATATTTTCCTGGAATGATTCTGTGTTGAAAGGGGCTTCTTCTCCGGTGGCCTGGAACTCGTCAAAAACGCCCAGTCCCATGAGGAAGTGAAACTGCTCGCAAAAACCTGTAACTTCCAGCCCTTCTTCCCTTCCCGCTTCTGCCAGTGAGGAAAAATCGACATGGGCTGTTATGTCCTGTTTTCCCACCCTTATGTAAGGATTATCGCTTGTTGTGTGTTGGTAGTAGCAAAGAAGGGTCCCCTCCCTCCTTAAGGGGGAATAGTAATCGGGCCTCGGGTAGCCGTAATCGATAGTAAGAATAAATCCCTTTTTCAGATTTTTAGCAATGCTATTTATCCATCGGGGGCCATCGAGGTTAATTTCTGTTTTGTAGCCCTCGTTGAAGGGGCCTTCAAGGAGAGACAAATAGCGGTCCAGATCATTAGCTGACAAAGGCCCTCTTACTTCAGAGAAGTTGTCATCTTCAGCCCTTACATAGATTTCCTCCCATTTGCCGCCGTCAAAGATGACCCTGTGAATGGGGAAGGCATCTATCAGTTCATTGGAGATGACGGCGGCCGTATTCACCTTATCGAGCAGTGAGGCCATGTCCTTGTGCCAGGAGACTTTCCCTTCATGCCCTCCTCCTCTAATGCCTTCTTTCTGTACTTCTGCCAGAGCGTCACTTTTTTCAACAATGTGATAATGTAAGGTCTCGTAAAATTCTCTTTCTCTTTCCCTGGCAGCGTCAAGTATCTGGCAGCACATGCTTCCCTTTCCGGCGCCCCCTTCTATGACGTGAAATATTATATCTGCGGAAAGAAGGTCTCTCATTTCCACCAGCTGCTTCATAATGACCGTACCAAAGACCTTGTGAACATCGGGGCTGGTGTAAAAATCCCCCGCTTTACCGATCTTTTTATGAGGGGACATGTAATAGCCGTGAAGAGGGTCATAGAGGGCCATCTCCATGAATTCGCGGAAGGTGATTTTACCTTTTTCTGAAATAATACTAGTAATGATCGATGGGAGGTCTGATGATGTCATTTCTTTTTCTCTTGTCTGTTATTAACCACAAAGACACAAAAAGCACAAAGGTTTTATTAAATATGCGGGGAAAAATAATGCATTCAAAGAGGGTGTTATGAAACCATATTTATGATTCCAAAAAGCTATTCTTCTCTTACTTTGTGCACCTGGTGTCTTTGTGGTTAAGATTATTTTTCGTGATTATCCCCTTGACACACGTATAATATCTTGATATACTCTTTTTAACACTAAGGGAGGTATCAAGATGAAGTCAATGACGATCAGAGAATTCTTCAAACAATTTCCAAGCGATGATATTTGTTTAGATCACGTTATGGAAGTTAGGTACGGCAAAAAACATGTCTGCAAGAACTGTGGGAAGGAATCTAAGTTTCATAAGCTTAGTAATCGTAAAGCCTATTCCTGTCAGTCTTGTGGCTCTCATGTCTATCCCTGCTCTGGCACTTTATTTGAAAACTCTCGTACTCCCTTACAATTATGGTTTTATGCTATTTATCTCTTCTCTACTTCCCGTCATGGTGTACCAGCTAAAGAACTTGAGCGCCAATTAGGTATTACCTATAAAGCCGCTTGGAGAATGGCCCATGAAATCCGCAAGCACATGGGCTCAGTTGATGGTGATGAACCCCTCTCCGGTGAAATAGAGATTGACGAAACTTATATAGGCGGTAAAAAGCCTGGAAAACGTGGTCGCGGTGCCGATGGTAAAACCGTTCTTTTTGGTATGCTTCAAAGAAACGGTGACATTATGACCAAAGTTGTTTCAGACGTTAAAAGAGTAACTTTACAACCTATTATCAAAGACAATGTAGAAGAAGGCTCTACCGTTCATACAGATGAACTACTTACTTATAGTAACCTTAGTGAGCATGGTTATGACCATAACACCGTTAATCACGGTCAAGGCGAATATGCAAGGGGCAATGTCCACGTTAACGGCCTTGAAGGTTACTGGTCAAACTTTAAAAAGAGCGTCAAGGGTACTCACATTCACATTTCTAAAAAACACTTAAGCAAGTACTCAAGTGAATTTGAATACCGCTACAATTCAAGGTCTAATCCTTCTCAGATGTTTCCTGAGTTGATTTCGACTTACCCGAAGAAACCGAAGAAATAAGCTTTTCTAGTTTCTTCTTATCGGCTGGTTCATCGTTCTCATGCTCTTTGATGAATTCTTCCAGTCGTCCCTCTTTTTGGGCCTGTTTAAGTGTTAGTTTTTTATTCTTCATAATTATAATCACATAAGGCAAAAAGGTCGTTTCTATCCTGCTCGTATTCGTCTTTTATGTTAGCCAAATAATCTTTATATTCTTCAAAGCTCATTATATCAGGAGTACCAAACTTCATGGCCTTTCTTTTTTCTTCATCATTAAATGAAACTGTATTCATTACGCCCAAAATATTGCTATATCTATTTCTAAGGCATAGAATAGATTGTTTTAATCTGCATGTTTCTGCAACCTCAGGCTTAGTCAGCATGATTTCAAACTCATCCTCCATATCCTGAACTTTTGATTTTAAATATTCCACAGAGGCTGGCTTATAACTAGAATCCTTGATTCTCAAGTCATATTTAAGGACTAGGCTAACTATAGATCTTAAAAGTTCTTTATTTTTGGGTTCAAGCTTTTTAGGGTCACCCATATCAACCCACATATTAGCATCATCTTGACTAGGGTCGAATCTGAATTTTTTGATTATAGGTTTCCCACTATTTTGACTTGATATTTTCACCTTAAAAACAATAGGCTCTTTTTCGTTATAATGTATTCCTTCTTCTGCTTCAATTTGCCTATCTCCTAACGGATGTAACAATACTAATTTAGGCCAACTTGTTTGCCCTTGACAAAAATAATCAAAAACTTCCATATAAATATCATCACCTGGGTTTATATCAAACTCCTGCAATCTCAATTTGTCATCCTTAAGCCTCAATGGAAGAGGAAGACTTTTTATCCACTCTTGAGAAGGTGTGACATCGATTAATCGCACCTGAACCTTATCAATGCCTTGCGCTTCATCTAGGTTTTGAATCTTGAACCTTCCAGTATATTGTCCATGTCTTCCATCTACACCATACATTATTTCATGCCTAACTTTTTTTAAAGGAGCATATCCTAAATAAGGTTCTTTTCCTTGTTCAAATAATATTTCAATTTTAGGTAATGATTGATCTTTAAAAACTTCTGTTTTATCTTGAGATTTTTTATATATAATAATGAAAATTATTATAGAGATAGCTATAAAAACGATACCAAAGTTAGTAATATATTGGTCTATATTTGGGTTTTTAGCCCACTCAGGCGTTATTCCCAACAAAGCATCTAGCCATGTCTCTATGTTTGATCTTGCCTGATCATAGGAAACCTGTATCATGACAATAGTTCCTGCTGTAATAATACAGGCAGAACCCCATAATAAAAGACATAATCTAAATATTGAGATTTGCATCCATCTACTATACCACTTAGGGCGAATATGTCAAAGTACTTAGTACGTGCTTGAAGGGGATAATCGCGTTATTTTTTGTTTAGCGCCTCATTTTGCAGATGATAGCCGGCTGTTGCTGTCTAAAAGGATTTTGAGCTTTGTATCCTGGAATTTATGGTAGTTTTCTTCTAGAAATATGGCGTCCGGTATGGGGCTTCCTCCCAGTTTGATGAGTGACGGGGAAGGGCCGACGGGTGTTTTCTCCATAATGGTTTCGAGAATGGGAGTTATGCCGGCTGCGCATTCCAAAGAGACGCTGACACGATCCAGCGGTTCGCCGCTTTCGTCGTAAAGGCTGATGGAAAAACGTTTTTCTGTCTCTCCGTTAGCGCCATTATTGATAGTGACGGAGAGGGTCATGTCTTTATGGAAGAGGCCGTCAATTTTCCGTGATATTCTATGCAGGCTGTCTGATTTTTTTGTAAGGGGACCCAGAAAGTGCTGTAAAAAACAGTTTGTATCGATAAACCCTTTCGTCAGCGTTCCCGATTCGAAATAGAGCATGTCCGGCTTCATGTAGAGTGTTCGCGATGAAATCTCTTCAGCGCATATGGGGCAGTAGGGAAGCACCTTTTCCATCATCTGGCGGTACGTCTTGTTTGATGTTGTGGCCTTGTCGAAGTACTTTTTCCTGTACATGAGAAGCGATTTGGGCTCATTCTTGTCATGAAGGGCGTCCATTATTTCCTTTGCAACGTCAATAAAGCCTTTATGGGCCTGCGTATTTCGGGCATGATTGATAATGGGATAAACTTCGAAGGTAATGTTGGTCGTTAACGATTCCACTTTAGGGCTTTTGGCGATAGAGGCTTTCATCAGATGATGACCTCTCTCTCTGGAAACGGACCGCAGGAACTGGTCCATGGTGATACTGTCATTCTTGAATTTTACCATGCCGTCCACAATGGAGGGAAGGAGGCGCACATCGGGCATGTGTTCGCCCATTTCCTCGAAAAAGTCGCTCATTCCTTTCAGGTTGTTTAATGATGGCAGGTCTTTTACAGGAACAATGACCATGTCCGAGGCGAGGAGGGCCGATTTTGTAAAATAGTCGAGCACGGGCCTTGTATCGACAATGACGATACCTCCCAGCGATGATTCGGAAAATTTGGAGATGAGTTCGTCATAGGTGTCGCCCCTGTAATCAATGTTTCTTGAACTGGGGATAAAGTTCACCCCGTACTGGCCCAGTTCTACCAGGTCCTTTACATTAGCCTTGTTAAAAATGTCTCTTATGGAGTGAGCCTTCCTCTTTTTTTCCAGAGAAAACAGCTTGTCGATAGTAAAGTGGTTGTCGAAAGAGAATACCGTCACGGGCAGGTCTTCCCACATGGCTTTAAGGTAAATGGCGAGGTTCGTCGCTATTGTTGTCTTGCCTACGCCCCCTTTTTCACAGGCTATGGTTATGATTTTTGGAAATTTCATGGTTTGTGATTAATAATAACGCTGCAATGTTCTATATGTCAATAAAGGGGAGCAGGATTATTCCTGTTTACGTCAATCTGACGGTATCTTTGAAAGGACATTTTTCAGGTGACTGATTTCCAGTGACAGCGAAGCCAGGTTAAGAAGAATCATGACGGCGTCCACATTCCTGCAGGGAAGAGTGCCGGGGAGTGTGTCACCATAAAGGAGACCGACGACCTTGCCTTCGACAATCATTGGAAGAATGATGATTTTTTCCGGAATTTCATTGCCCATTTTTTTAATAAAAGGCAGCAGGGAGGGATCGACTCGTCCTTCATAGGGTTTTTTATCTTTAGTAACTTTTTCTACAATGTCAATTTCACCTGAAGGGATTGAAATAGCGGTTAAACGTTTATCAAATTCTCCGGCGCCGGGCGCCGGGGCCTTGCTTATGCCTTTGTAGGCGATATATTCACCCTTTTTTGCAAGCAGTATAATGGCCCTGTCCAGTTCTTTCGAGGCATAGTTGAGGATGCTCTTTGATACGGTATTGACATTTTGCTCTTTAATGAGGATATCGCTTGTTTCTTTCAGAAACCCCAGGTCCCCTACCTTGTTTTCCATTGTCTTTTCCACTTCACTCAGTTCAAGTTTTGTAGAAAAGAGTTCTTCTACCAGGTCATTTCTTATAATGTCGAGATGATCTTTCTCAAAGTAGACCTCCCTCCGTCTGATGATATTCTCGATGGAGAGGGACAACTCTTCCATGTAGTTATTAAAAAGGCCGTCAAGTTCATGGGGCGCCGCCTTGCCCCTGTCGGGCTTTGAAATGTAATAATAGACGCCCCAGAAGAGGGCTTTTTGCTTTGTTCCCTGATCGGGATAGGCTGTTGTCATAATAACGGGAATGTGGGAGTAGTCTTCCTGTATTCTTTCAAGGAGTTCCATACCGCCGAACATGCCTTTACCGCTCATGGTGGGCATGACGAGGTCCGTAATGACGATGGGAGAGATGCCGCTTTCTTCATAGGCGGCCAATTTTTCCAGGGCTTCTTTCGGTGTCGGCACAGACTCGATTACAAAACCGAATTGGGAGAGTTTGTCCGTAATAATCTGCCGCATGAGCATTTCGTCTTCTACAAGAAGAATGATCTGTTTTGGCTTAAAGGAGCGGAGTTTATCGCTTATATTTTCGATTCTGCGCGTAATTTCTCCCTTGATTGACTCCTTTTCCTTTTTTTTGTCACTTTTTTCGGGATCTGCGCCGGTCTGTGATTCCTTAAGAAATCTTTCTACTTCATCATCGGCCAGGATGTTGGGATCGAGGAGTATATCGGCAGGTGCGGATTTATCAATGTCCGTATCGAACCTGAAAAAACCGTCTTCCCAGAAACTCATGCCGTAAATGGTTTCCTTTATTTGATTCAATATAAGATTTTCAAGATCGATATGGTCGATAAAGCCCATGTTAACAAGGACGTCTCCAAGGTGTGCTCCCTTATCTTTCTCCTTCTGGAACTTAAGCGCCTGGTGGATCTGGACTTCAGAGACCAGTCCCTTTTCAACGACTTTACGGCCAATTTTTCCGGCGCTTTTTGAAGAGTGGGCCATCGCTGCCTTACCCTCGATGAGGGTAACTGAGCCCATGCCGTAGTAGCTTTTGATGTTGAGAACGCCTGTTGCTTTTTTCCGGCGCAATTCCTTAAGAAGATTGACCAGTTTTTTAACTTTCAGACTGCCGCTTATTGACATAATAAGATGCTCTTCTCTATTGAAAATATGCTTTACATTAATTTATACGATAGATCATAAAGAAGATCAACTTCAAGGGAAAAATAGACATATGCGGTCTTCTTAAAGTTCCGGCTGGACAAGCCCGCTATTATGGTTTAGATTTTAATAATGGGGATGTAAAAAGTAAAGGCGCCTCTGAAAATTTATAATCGGCATCTAAAGGTTCAAAATAGCCACATGGTGCGTTAAAAAATTTTGTCGCAGGAGACAATCTTTGTCTTGAACCTGACTTTTTTGATTCCTTTATTGCTTGCCATTAATCTTCAGGTCACTGATAAATGAAGGACCGGAACAAGACAAAGAATGAGTTGATTCATGAAGTGCAGGCTTTGCGGAAGCGGCTGGAAAGGCTTGAAAAAACATCCCCTCCCGGAAAGGCAGCCCGGGATAAAGAGGCGATTGCTTCCGAACTGCGGCGGCGTAATGAAGAGATATCCCTGCTGCTTCAATGCACGGACCTCTTCATGGAACAGAAAAGCTTTGAAGATACGGCAAAGGCCGTTTTTTCCTTATGTAAAAAACTGACCGGCGCAAATGGCGGTTATGTTGCTCTCCTTTCTGAAAATGGCGAGGAAAATGATGTTCTCTTCCTCGATTCAGGCGGTCTTCCCTGTACCGTCGATCCTTCCCTTCCCATGCCTGTGCGGGGCCTCAGGGCTGAATCCTATCACCGGAATAAAGTTGTTTACGATAATAATTTTCCCCAAAGTGAGTGGATGAAATTTATGCCTCATGGCCATGTGGCCATTAGCAATGTCCTTTTTGCTCCCCTCAGGGTGGGAGGAAAAGCGAAAGGACTTATGGGGCTTGCAAACAAGCCCGGTGGATTCAATGATAATGATGTTCGCATTCTTTCCATGGTCGGGGACCACCTGGCTATCGCCTTAAGCAACAGCTGGAATGTTGAGAATCTCGAAAGAAGTGGAAAACATTTCCGGTCCGTTGCAGAGACGGCAAATGAGGCGATTATTTCCATTAATTCAGAAGGCGAAATTATCTTCTGGAACAAGGGCGCTGAACTTGTTTTCGGTTATTCCGCCAAAGCGGCTGTTGGAGAACCTGCCACCCTCATTATTCCCCACAGGTACAGGAAGGCCCACCGGGAAGGATTGCGTCGCGTTCTTTCAAAAAAAGGCCCGTCAAAGGTCATCGGGAAATCTGTCGAGTTGGCAGGACTTAAGAAGGACGGCAGTGAAATTCCTGTTGAACTCTCATTAGCCCGGTGGGAAGTGAAGGGAGCGTTCTTTTTTACATCCATCATTCGTGATATTAGCGAGCGAAAGGCCATTGAAGAGAAGTTTAAGGCGACGGCTGTCAAGATGCAGCAGTATCTCAATGTGGCAGGCGTTATCCTCGTTGTTATCGATCCTGACCAGAAGGTAAGGCTCATTAACAAAAAGGGGAGCCGTCTTCTGGGATACAGTGAAAAGAGTATTATAGGCAAAAACTGGTTTGATAATTTTGTTCCTCAAGATGTGAGGGATGAAGTGAAAAAAGGTTTTGCAGAGATCATGGCGGGCAAGATCAAAGCTCTCGAGTATTATGAAAATCCTGTCGTTAACAGGAAAGGTGAAAAGCGTCTTATTTCCTGGCACAATACGCTTCTTAGAGATGAGGAAGGAAATATTACGGGCAGCCTCAGTTCCGGCGAGGATATAACGGAACGCAGAGAGGCTGAAGAGGAGCTTGAAAAGTATCGTCACCATCTTGAAGCCCTGGTCAGGGCGCGTACCGAAGAGATTGAGGCAAGTGAGAAACGTTACCGGGAACTGCTGGGATCGGTCACTGATTACATTTATTCCGTCAAAATTAAAGGGGGAAAACCTGTTTCATCGAGCCATGGGCCGGGTTGTATTACCGTTACCGGCTATAGCCCCAAAGAGTACGAAAAAGATCCAATGCTTTGGTATCAAATGATCCATAATGATGATAAGGAATCAGTGAAAAAGCAGGTCTCCCGATTACTTTCAGGTAAAGCAGCCGGGCCCTTCGAACATCGAATTATTCATAAATCGGGGGCTGTCAGATGGATCATGAATACACCCGTTTTACATTTCGATGAAAAAAAGGGACGCCTCGTCTCCTATGAGGGGCTTGTCCATGATATTACGGAGCGAAAGCAGGCGGAGAAGGCGCTCAGGGAAAGTGAACAGAAATTTCGCCAACTGGCTGAAAATATTAAAGAGGTTTTCTGGCTGACGTCTGTGGAAGATGTGGAACGTGTTGAATATGTAAGCCCCGAGTTTGAAAGAATCTGGGGGCACAGGCAGGAAGACATTTACAAAAATCCGAAGCTTTGGATGGAATGTATCCACAAGGATGATGTTGAAAGGATCGGCAAGATTTTTAATCAGTTTATTCACAAAAAGGGCGCTTATGATGTGGAATACCGAATAGTCAGAAAGGACGGTTCTCTGCGGTGGATAGCCGATAAGGGATTTCACATCACAGGCAAGGAGGGAAAGGTGGTTCGTGTTGCCGGTCTGGCCCAGGATGTGACGGTCCGTAAAAGGGTGGAAAAAGAACTGCTGAAAAGCAACAAAATGCTCGATGCCATTAATCGCGCCCAGGGAGGCGTTATTTCAGAAGCCGATTCTTATGATATTTTTAATGAACTCCTGAGGGACTTCCTTCCGCTTACAGATAGCGAGTTCGGATTTATTGCCGAACTTCTTTATAGCCATGAGGGAGCGCCCCGGCTCAAGCTGAGAGCCCTTACCAATATAGCATGGAATAATGAAACGAAGGCCTTGTATAAAAGGTTCAGATCAGAGGGGATGGAGTTTAGAAATATGGATACCCTCTTTGGCGCCGTCATTAAAACGGGTAAGGTCGTTATTTCCAATGATCCGAAAAATGATCCCAGAAGCGGCGGCCTGCCAAAGGGACATCCGCCGCTTAATTCTTTTGTCGGCATACCTTTCCCCCTGAAAGGCAAGATGACGGGCATTGTATGCGCTGCAAACAGGTCCGGCGGTTACGATGAGCGCATGATTGAATACCTCAAACCTTTTCTGGCTACCTGTACAAGCATGGTTGATGCCTACAGAAATGTGCTTAAGCGCGAGGAGGTTGAAGAAGCTATCAGGCATAATGCCCAGGCGCTGGAAGAGTCGAACCGCCTGAAAGATCTTTTTATTGATATCATACGGCATGATCTTATGAACCCTGCCAGCCTGGTGATGAACTTTGCCGAGATATTGATGGAGGAAGAGACTGATGCCGGGAAAATAGACATAATAGAAGAAATCCGCCTCAATGCCGACAAACTTATCCACCTCATAAAGAATGCCGCTAAATATTCAAGGTTGGAAACCCTGGACAAGGTCGATCTTTCCCGTCTGGATCTTGATATAATGTTAAAGGAAAGCATGAGAGAACTTGAGAGGGCGTTGGAGAAAAAGAAAATGACCGTTGTCTATCGCAGGAGGAAGGAATCCTTTGTCTTCCTTAACAAGATGATGGGTGATGTTTTTACCAACCTGCTGGCAAATGCCATCAAGTATGGCCCCTTGAAAAGCAAGATTGAAATAAAGTTGAGGAGCAAAAAAGATGCGTGGATTGTTTCTTTTAAGGACCGGGGACCGGGCATAGCCGATAAGGACAAGGAGAGAATTTTTGAACGCTTTGTGCGGGCAGCCAGGGAAGGGGACAAGGGTTATGGCCTCGGTCTGGCCATAGCCAGGCGTATCGTCGATCTCCACAGGGGAAGAATTTGGGTTGATGACAATCCGGAAGGCGGGAGTATCTTCTCTGTGAGTTTGCCTAAAGGAGAAGAGAGTCAGAGAAGCTTTTAATTGCCGGAAAAATAGTGATGACTGAAGAAAAGAAACAGCTTATGGCTGTTACAGACCAGGCCTTGAAGACGGAACTTCCCGAGAAGCGACTTGCGCGTTACGCCTGGTTTCTCGGCATATGCTGGACTCTTTTCATTTTTGGCTTTCTTGCGCTCGATATTCTTGACCACAGGCATGATACGGAAAGCCTTGCAGTCAGGGAGGCGAGAGCCAACTTTGATAAGGACCAGGCATTTCGTTACTGGGCTGCTTCCCATGGCGGCGTCTATGTGCCTGTTACTGAAAAAACACGGCCCAACCCCTACCTTAAAGATCTTCCCGAGCGAGACATTAGAACGCCTTCAGGCAAGTTGCTCACCCTTATGAATCCTGCCTACATGGTCAGAGAGATGAATGAAAGGTTCAGAGACCTCTATGGCATAAGGGGGCATATTACGAGCCTTAATCTCCATCGTGCTGAAAATGCGCCTGACGAATGGGAGCGCAAGGCCCTTAAGGCCTTTGAAAGGGAGGAAAAAGAAGTTCTTGAATTTTCGGAAATTGACGGCAAGCCCTATATCAGACTTATGCAGCCCATGATAACGGTGGAAGGCTGCCTCAAGTGCCATGCCTACCAGGGCTATAAGGTGGGTGATGTGCGGGGCGGCGTCAGTGTGTCCGTGCCCCTTTCGGACCTTTACGCTCATGAATGGGAGGAAACGCTCAGTGATTTAATAACCCATGGCGCTATCTGGATAGTAGGGCTTATTGCCATCGTGACAGGACAGAGAAGGTTTAAAGGGCAGCTGAGAGAAAGGGAGCGTGCCAATAAGGCGCTTATCAAATGGGGAGAGATTTTCAAATATGCCGAGTGGGGAATTGCTATCGGGAGTGGTGACAGCAATCAGGTTGAGATGATGAACCGGGCCTTTGCCGAAATGCATGGCTGGACTATGGAGGAAATGAGGGGCCGTTCACTTTTGGATATTTATGCTCCCCCGTGCCATAAAGATCTGCCGGGATATATTCAGAAGGTCCATGATTTCGGTCATTATACTTTCGAGTCGATTCATATACGAAAGGACGGTTCCACTTTTCCTGTCCTCATGGATGTGACGGCCATTAAAGATGACGATGGAGAGGTTCTCTACCGGATTGCCAATGTTCAGGATATTAGCGCCATGAAGGAATCGGAAAAAAAAATGAAGGAACAGCTCGATGAGCTTCGCCGATGGAGCGGCTTGAACCTGGATCGTGAGGAGCGTATCATGGAGTTAAAGGAGGAGGTTAATCGCTTGCTGGAAGAGTTAGGGAAAGATATCCGTTACATGAGAATTAAAGAGGAAGAGAATCAATGAATTCTTTGCAAGTAAAGGTAATGGAGTGAAGGGTATGAATAGCACTTTTGTTCCTGAGAGCTTTGGAAGTCAATGGCAGAAGATTGTAGATCTGCTTGCAGAGCTATTTAATGTACCTGCTGCACTTATTATGAAATGTGATGAAAATAACGTCATGGTTTATTTCACGAGCCGTTCAGAGGGTAATCCATACAAAAAAGGTGAAGTTGCCCCACTTGATAGGGGACTTTATTGTGAAAGCGTCATGAATGAAAATAAAGCGCTCCTTGTTCCCGATGCGCTTCATGATGAAACCTGGAAGTTCAATCCCGATATCAAAGTTGGTATGATCTCATATCTCGGTTTCCCCCTTCACTATCCTGATGGCAGCATGTTCGGTACTATCTGTGTCCTCGATAATAAGCGTAATGAGTATAGCGACCTCTATAAAAAACTGCTGGAAGAGTTTAGAGACGTTATCGAGGCGGATCTTAAGTACCAGGCTGATCTTGAAAAAAGCCTGGAAAGAGAAAGTGCCCTTGAAAAAATGCAAAAGACTTCCAAAGAGAATGAAAAACTTTTGCATGAATCGGACAGGTCGAGACGGGCGCTGCTCAGTATGATGGAAGATATGAAAATAACGGAAGTGGCCCTTAAAAAGAGTGAAGAAAAATTCAGGCGCCTCGTTGAAAATTTAAGAGAAGAGTATTTCTTTTATTCCCATAACGTGGAAGGCATTTTTACCTATTTGAGCCCTTCCGTTAAGACTGTTCTCGGTTATTCGCAGGAAGAGTTTTTCACTCATTATACGGAGTACTATACGGACAATCCTATTAACGATGATGCGAAACGTTATACGGAACTGTGCATAAAGGGCGAGCAGCAGCCTCCCTACGAACTGGAGATTTATCATAAAAATGGAACGGTCCATGTGCTGGAAGTTGCAGAAGTTCCCATCTTTGATGAGGGTGGAGCAGTTATTGCCGTTGAAGGGATAGCCCATGATATTACTAACAGGAAAAAGACGGAAAACGCCCTCTCCTTTGTTGCCCAGCGGGGATGGAGAACAAATGGCGAGAATTTCTTTGAAGCCCTTTCCAGATACCTGGCTCATGCACTTGGTGTTGATTACGCTTTTATTGCAAGGCTCATCGATGATGAGCATGCTGCTACGGTGGCGCTCTTTGCCAGGGGTGAAATTGTTGAAAATTTCGAATATGCTCTTGAAGGAACGCCCTGTAAAGAAGTTGTAGGGAGAAAGACCTGCATTTATCCTGAAAATATTCAGGAACTCTTTCCCGAAGATGAAATGCTCGTGACTATGGGTATTGAAAGTTATGTTGGTGTTCCTTTATGGGGAACAAAGGGGCAGTCCATAGGCCACGTTGCCGTCATGGATGGCAGACCTCTGCATAATATAAAGAGTGCTGAAACACTCTTGCATGTTGTTGCCGCAAGGGCGTCGGGAGAACTGGAACGGAAAGAAGCGGAAGATACGCTGAAAGAAAGTGAAAAAAAGCTGCGAGAAGCCCAGCATATTGCACACATAGGCCATTGGGTATTAAACCTGCTTAATAATGACTTGATCTGGTCTGATGAAGTTTTCAGAATTTTCGGGATAGAGAAAGAGGCCGGTGCTTTAACTTATGATGAATTTCTCGATTTTATTTATCCTGAGGACAGGGAGAGGGTAGACAAGGAGTACAGGGCTTCTCTCGAAAATAAAAGTGACTACGATATCATTCACCGTATCCTGCTGAAAGATGGAACCGTCAAATATGTCCGTGAGCAGTGCAAGACGGAATATGACAAGGAAGGTAAGGGGCTTCGTTCTCTGGGGACGGTACAGGATATAACGGAACTGAAAGAAACTGAAATAAGTCTCCAGAAGGCGAAAGAGGAGGCAGAGGCGGCCAGTAAAGCCAAATCGGACTTCCTTTCACGCATGAGCCATGAACTGAGAACGCCCTTAAATTCCATTCTCGGTTTTGCCCAGGTGATGCAGGGAGAAAAAGAAGGCCTGGAAGAAAGGCATGAATCCTGTGTCGATGAAATAATATATGCCGGCTGGCACCTTACAGATCTCGTCAATGATGTGCTCGATATTTCTAAGGTAGAGTCGGGTCAACTGACCATCTATGCACGGCCTGTCAATATTTGCCCCACCCTGGAGGAATGCATCGCCCTTATCGGTCCTCTTGTCCATGAGAAAGGAGTCAACCTTTCTTTCGAAATTTCAGCCTGCTTTAATGAAATACTCTATGCCGATCAGGTAAGGTTAAAAGAGATATTCTTAAACCTCTTATCCAATGCCGTCAAATATAATAGGGCGTCGGGCAGCATCTCCGTTTTCTGTGAGAAAAGAGACAATGGCTGTTTGCGAATATCATTCAGTGATACCGGTATAGGGCTGTCTGAAGAGAATCAAAGATTGGTTTTCACTCCCTTTGCACAGCTTAAGGGGGTTGATCCTGCCATACAGGGTGCGGGGATCGGGGTTTCCATTGCAAACCACCTTGTAGAATTGATGGGTGGTTCAATGGGTGTTACCAGTACTTTGGGAAAGGGGAGTACCTTCTGGGTAGAATTGAAAACCCTTCAAGATGACTCCTCCCGATCTTAAGTATGATAAAATGTAAACAAAATTAGTAATTGCCAGTTCCTCCATTATCAATTGTAAACCCTTATTCCCGGAGAGAGGGGTATGAAAAAGACATTTCTTCTGATCTGGCTTCCCGTCTCAATACTCGTGGGTATTATCCTTGGTTTGATATATTTTGCCGAGACCGTTTCTGAGCGTGTTTTGGTTGAAACCACTGAAAAAAATCATATTAAACTCCAGGTAAAATCGATTGTTTCCGATCTCGATCATGTCGTGTCTGATCTCATCTTTCTTTCAGAACAGCATGAGTTTCATGAACTTCTTGATTCAAGGGAGAAATACTCACCTGAAGATTTAGCCGGTGATTTCCTAACTCTGTCCTTAAGAAAAGGTTTCTATGACCAGATCCGTTTTATTGATGAGAAGGGAATGGAGATCGTTCGCGTCAATTATAATGCCGGGAAACCGTCAATCGTGCCTGAAATGGAACTTCAATCCAAAGGGAAGCGATATTATTTTATAGATACTTTAAACCTGAAAAAAGGCGAAGTTTTTGTCTCACCCCTGGATCTTAATATAGAAAAAGGAGAAATAGAGCTTCCTTTTAAGCCCGTGATTCGCTTTGGAACGCCTGTTTTTGACAGCTATGGGAATAAAAGAGGCATTATTATACTCAACTACCTCGGTTCCGTTCTCATCAATAACCTGAAGGCCGGAGCTACCACAGCCTTTGGTAATGCCATGCTCCTTAATTCTGACGGCTATTGGCTCATCGGTACTTCTGCCGAAGAGGAGTGGGGCTTCATGCTTAAAGAAAGAAAAGATAAAAAAATCAATAATGCCTTTCCCGGGGCATGGCAGCAGATTTTACGAATGGAGAAAGGCCAGTTTAGCAATAGCAACGGTCTTTTTACCTTTGAAACGATTTATCCGCTTCTGGAAGGCCAAAAGTCGAGTACGGGGGCCGTTGAGCCTTTTGCTCCCAGCGCTGCTGAATTGGGTATTAAAGATTACTACTGGAAAATCGTGTCCCGCGTGCCGCCGCCCCTCTTGTACAGGATATCGAAGGAATTGTTTCGACAACTGCTGACCTTATATATTATTTTGCTAATTCTTGCAGCTATCGGCGCCTGGTTTATTGCAAGAGCAAATATGCGCCACAGGGAATCTGAAGAGGCGCTAAGGAAAAGTGAGACACGCCTTTCCAGCGCCCAGAGGATTGCCCATCTCGGCAACTGGGAGTGGAATCTTGCCGAAAAGAGGATGTACTGGTCCGATGAGGTCTATCGTATTCTCGGGCAGGTGCCGGGCAAGTTTGATGCAAACCTTAAAAACTTTCTTAAAACAGTGCATCCTGCCGACAGAAAGTTTGTTAAACAATCATTCTTTAATGCGCTCCGGCAAAAAAGTCTCTTTAACATCGATCACAGGATTTTATTGCATGATTCCAGGGAGCGGGTAATTGTCCACGAACAGGCAACGGTAGATGTCGATGACAAGGGCAGGCCTCTCATCATCTCAGGGACCATTCAGGATATAACGGAACGTAAAAAAGCTGAGGAAAAACTGTCTCAAAGCAACAAGCTCCTCGACTGCATAAGTATTGCCCAGTCACGGTTTATCTCTAACACGCACCCTCATATTTTGTTTGAAAAACTTTTAGAGGATATTCTTTTGCTAACGGCAAGTGAATACGGTTTTATCGGTGAGGTTTTTAACGATAAAGAAGGCGGTCCCTACCTTAAAACCCATGCAATCACCAATATTTCCTGGAATGAAGAGACGAGGGAACTTTATGAAAAATTCAAATCAAGCGGTATGGAGTTTTATAATCTGAAATCGCTTTTCGGCGCCGTTATAACGACGGCTGAACCGGTTATTTCCAATGACCCTGCTAATGACCGGCGGCGCTGCGGTCTTCCCAACGGCCATCCGCCACTGGATAAATTTTTAGGGCTTCCCTTAAAAAGCGGAGACAGGCTGGTAGGCATGGTGGGTATTGCAAACAGGCCGGGCGGCTATGATGATGCGCTTGTAAAATATCTGGGTCCTGTTCTCGTCACAAGCGCAAACATAATAGACGCTTTCAGGAGTGGTGAACGCCGCAAGGAAGCCGAAGCCCGGATTCGCAACTTGTCCCGTGCCGTCGAACATAGCCCGGCCACGGTTGTGGTGACGAATACAAATGGAAAGATAGAGTACGTCAATCCCAAATTTACAGAGATAACGGGTTATACCTTTGAAGAAGCTATCGGTAAAAATCCCCGCATATTAAAATCGGGCAAGACCCCACCTGAGGAATATCGAAAGCTGTGGAGCGCCATTACCTCAGGTAGTGAGTGGCATGGGGAGTTTTGCAACAAGAAGAAGAATGGAGACATTTATTGGGAATCGGCCTCTATCTCACCTGTTAAAGACGCGGAAGGTGTGATAACCCATTTCGTGGCTGTCAAGGAAGACATTACGGAACAGAAAAAAGCCCGGGAAGCGCTCAGTAAATATGCCACCATGCTGGAAGAGTCAAACCGGATGAAAGATCTTTTTACCGATATTATGAGTCATGATGTATTAAACCCCGTGGGCATTATAAAAAACTCGGTGGAAATGTTGCTTGCAAGTGAAGAGGCAGGCAGGAAGAGAGAGATTATGGAATTAATCAGGGATTCATCATCTGACGTCATAGAAATGATAGGGAATGCATCCACATTTTCCAAACTCGAAATGATAGAGAAAATTGAATGCCGGGTAATAGATATAGGTGAAATTTTGAGTGAGGTAATTGAGAAATTTGAATACGAGCTTAAGGAAAAATCTTTGACACTCCACTACCCTGTTGCAGGGCCCCATCCGGCCTGTGTCAATGCCATGATAAAAGACGTATTTATGAACCTTCTTTCCAATGCTGTAAAATATAGCCTAAAGGGTGGCAGAATAGAAGTCCATATTGAAGAGAGAGAGAAGGGGCAGGTTGTATCTGTCAAGGATTATGGCAGCGGTATAGCAGATAAAAATAAGGTGCGAATTTTTGAACGCTTTGAGCGCATTGGAATGAAGGGAATCAAAGGCTCAGGACTTGGCCTTGCCATTGCCAAGCGTATTGTTGAACTGCATGAGGGGGAAATATGGGTTGAAGATAACCCCGGGAGCGGGAGTATTTTTTATGTGAGCCTGCCCAAGGTACAAAAGGCGTAAGTATAGGGGCCCTCTAATATGAGGTAATTAACAGGATCTATGAAGCTGCAGTATAAAATAGCGTTGATGGTATTCGGATTCGGTACCCTTTTTATTGTCGGTATTTCATCGCTCTCTTATCGCTATAAACGCTTGGACTATATGAACCGCCTGAGGGCTGAGCTCAGCAGTCAGGCAGGAGAACGGGCGGACCATGTCCATGTTGATCTTATAAACAAGGCAAAGGTGGTGGAGGCACTTTCCAGTGTCCCTGCCATTGAGGAGGCGCTAAACCTCGGTAATTCAGCCTTTGCAGCCATGAGGCCCGATGAAAGGGAAAGGGAGATAAAGGCGCTCAACGAAAGGTGGATGAAAACGGCAGACCATGCTCATCCCTTCATCCAGTCTTATATGACGGGGCCGGTGGCTGCTTTTTTAAAGGAAACTATGGCGAGGAATCCCGGAGAGTATGGTGAGATTTTTCTGACTAACCGTTACGGGACTATCGTTGCAACAACAGGAAAGCTGACAACGCTGGCCCATGCACACAAATACTGGTGGAAGGCCGCCTTTAATGAAGGAAAGGGGCGGGTTTTTTTTGATGACCGCAGCTTTGACACCAGCGTTGAAGGGTATGTGCTTGGCGTCGTTGTGCCTGTCATGAAAAAAGGCGAAATCATAGGGATCCTGAAATGCAACGTCAATATGGAAGACATTTTACAGGAGACGGTTGAAAAATTTAAGCGCCGTAAGAGTGGGAGCCTGAAAATTGCAAGATCAGGGGGACTCATCGTCCTTGAAAAGGGGAAAGCCCCTCTAAGTACCAGGGCGCCCTCTTATCTTCTGGACAGGATGAAAAAGAGAGGCACCGGTTCCATTATAAATGGAGGCAGAGAAGCCCCTCTGGTTGTGGCTTATTCTCCCATCTCTATTACCTCAGGATTGGCTGAATACGGTTTCGGCGGTAAATATGAATCTATTGACCATATTATGGGAAACAGGGGTGAGTTGTGGTACGTTCTCCTGTCACAGGAGATGAATGAGGCGCTTTTTGCTCTCAGGGAAGAGATGCGCCGGGACATTATTACAGGGCTTATATTCATTCTCGTGATGGGGTTCTTCTCCATATTTATAGGGAGGCGATTGGCGCTGCCCGTCATGCGCATGGCGGAGATGGCAAGGCGGGTAGGGGCGGGGAACTTTGATGTGGAAATGGATGTCAGTTCCCATGATGAGTTGGGAAGCCTTGCCCGTTCCTTTAATGACATGACTCACAATTTACGGGAAAGGACTACCTCTATTGACAACCTCTCCAGGGAGGTTGCAGAGCGCAGAAAGGCCGAAGAGAAGCTTCACTCCATTTTTCTTGCCGCAGGGGAGGGCATTATTGTCGCAACGGCTGCTTCCCGTATCATTATTGTCAACGAAGATCTTTGCCGCACCTTCGGCTACCTGGAGGAAGAACTTATTGAAAAGAACGTGGAAATGCTCATGCCGGAAAAGTATCGTAAAGATCACACTGAGGGGATGAAGCGTTACATGGAGAGCGGTGCCGCCAAGGTGCTGGGACGCCGCATCGAGCTTGAAGGGTTAAGGAAGGACGGAACTGTCTTCCCCCTTGAACTGAGGATTGAAGAGACGGGGGAAAGTAAAAGGGAAGAGAAAGTCTTTGTCGCTGCCATTCGCGATATTACCAACCGCAAAAGGAATGAATATGAATTAAAAAGATACGCTTCAGACCTGGAAGAGTCAAATCGTATCAAAGACCTCTTTTCCGATATTATGAGTCATGACCTCATGAATCCGGCTAATGCCATAAGGAATGCTTCCGAGTTTTTATATGAAAAAGAAAGTGATGAACAAAATAAAGAGATCATGGAATTGGTAAGAGGTGAGTCGCAAAAGATCATAGAACTGATTGGAAATGCCTCTGCCTATTCCAGGCTGCAGCATTTGGAGGAGCTGGACCGGGGGATGATTGAATTAAGCGGTCTTTTGTGGGGGATTATCCAAAACTTTGACTTTGATCTGAAAGAAAAGGCAATGGAGGTCCGCTTCGAGCCTGGAAAAGAATATCTTTTAGAGGCAAATAAAATGATAAGAGAGGTTTTCTTAAACCTCATATCCAATGCAATTAAATACGGCAGTGAAAAGAGCGCTATCGAAATCAGCCTGGGCTATGAAAAGGGAAAGCGGCTTGTTTCCGTTAAAAACTATGGCGAGGGAATTCCTGACGAGGAGAAGGAGAAAGTATTCGAGCGATTTCAGAGGGTAGGCAAAACGGCTATTAAAGGTACGGGCCTTGGTCTTGCTATTGCAAAAAGAATTGTGGAACTGCACCATGGCAGCATATGGGTTGAGGATAATCCTGAGGGGGGAAGCATATTTTATGTGAGTCTGCCCGGGAGTCCCCTATCTGGTGAAAAATAATAGCTTTAAATCAAATCAGGTATTTGCGCAATGAGTGACAATAAAGATAAAGAGAAAATAGATCGAGGTAAATCTCTTAATGCAGATGCGCCTGAAAATCAGGTAAAGAAGTATACATGGTTTATCGTCATTGGCTGGACAGTTCTTTTCCTTGCCTTTCTGGTCTGGGACATTGATCATATACGTGAGAATACGAGGAGACTGGCAATCAAGGAGGCAAGGGCCAACTTCAATAAGGACCAGGCATTCAGGTATTGGAGCGCTTCTCATGGAGGTGCCTATGTCGCTGTTGATGAAAAGACGCCGCCCAACCCCTACCTGAAGCATATTCCCGAGCGAGACATCAGGACGCCTTCAGGCAAGCAGCTTACCCTTATGAATCCCGCCTACATGGTGCGGCAGATGAATGAATTTTTTAAGAAAGAGTATGGTATTAGCGGGCATATTACGAGCCTTAAGCTGCATAATCCCGCTAATGTTCCCGATGAATGGGAGAGGAAAGCCCTGGAGGCATTTGAAAGGGGAGAAAAAGAGGTGCTTCAATTCAGTGCTATAAAAGGTGAGCCATATATAAGATTGATGCAGCCCATGGTTGTTAAAGAAGATTGCCTGAAATGTCATGACTACCAGGGTTACAAAGTGGGAGATATTCGTGGCGGGGTAAGCGTATCGATACCTCTTTCGGATATGCTTGCTTATGAGAGAAGGGCCATTGCCGGGCAGTCGCTGTCACACGGTTTGATCTGGTTTTTGGGGCTTATTGGAATTGCTTTTGCCTCTGTCAGACTGAAGCGATATTTGATTGAGCTTATGGAGGCGAAGAAGGCGCTTGCCGAGTCAAACGCACTGTTTCAGGCCGTTATCGACCAGTCACCCATACCCATGGCCATTGCAAAAGCGACCGGTGAGTTGACCTACAACCCGGCCTGTGCAGAGCACCTCCATTTTGCCGATGAGCCCGGCATCAAACAGGGCATCAAACTTTTCGAGATGAATCAGCCCTGGAAAGATTATGACACTGAGGGGAATCTTATTCCCAAAGAGGAACTGCCGCTGGCCCTGGCACTAAAGGGCAAGTTTACCCGTGGTCTGGAACTGCGTGTCGTAAGGAGAGACGGAAGTGAAAAGTGGGAGATTGTCAATGCGGCGCCTATTTACAATGACAAGGGTGAACTCATTGCCGGTTTTGCTGCATTTCCCGATATTACAGGACGAAAGCGTATTGAAGAGCAATTGAAGTCGGAGAAGGACTTTACAGACAGAGCAATTAACGCCCAAATGGATACATTTTTTGTTTTTGATGTTTCAAGCGGCAAGGCCTTGCGATGGAACAGTGCTTTTCGGGATTCGAGCGGTTATTCCGATGAAGAAATTGCCGCTATGAAAGCACCCCATGAATGGTATGATGCCCAAGACCTGGAAAGAGCAAGCGAGGCTACTGAAAGGATCATGAAAGAAGGTAAAGGCAAGGCAGAGATGTCTCTTATCACGAAAGATGGAAAGCGTATTCCCACAGAATACAATGCTTCTATTATTAGAGATGAAGAGGGCCGGCCTAAACAAATCATTTCAATAGGCCGTGATATTACCGAGCGCAAGAGGGCGGAAAAGAAATTGCAGGAGGCCGAGGAAAGGGCGAATGCCCTGTTGAACGCAACCCTTGAATCTTTAATCCTCATGGATCTGGAAGGAAATATTCTGGCCATTAATACAACGGGCGCAGCAAGGCTGGGAAAAACAAGAGACTATCTTGTCGGGAAGAATATCTTTTCTTTTATGCCGCCGGAACTGGTGGCGTCAAGGCGAAAACTAATGTCTGATGTCATTAGAGCCCGTAAGAGCATTGCCCTTGAGGACAGTAGAGAGAATAGAGATTTTTATACCAACCTGGTGCCCGTTAAAAATGGGACTGTCTCTGCTATTGCCGTATTTTCACAGGATATCTCCGAACGCAAACAAGTTGAAGTTGAGCTGAAAAAGGCGAAGGAAAATGCCGAGGCTACGAGCCGGGCCAAGACTGACTTTCTTTCGCGGATGAGCCATGAGTTGCGTACCCCTTTGAACTCGATTCTCGGCTTTGGCCAGGTGATGCAGACAGATCGGGAGATGATGGCTGATAGACACAAACTCTGTGTGGACGAGATCGTTTCTGCGGGCTGGCACCTTACGGACCTGGTAAACGATGTGCTCGATATATCGAGGGTAGAGTCAGGAGAAGTATCGGTGAATATGGAGGCCATCCCTATATGTCCCATTATGGAAGCCTGTGTGAACCTCATAAGTCCTCTGGCACAAGAGCGAAATATTCATCTCAGTTGCAATCTGACCGTATGCAATAAAGCGGTGGTATGGGGAGACAAAACCCGCCTTAAAGAGGTCCTTTTGAACATTTTGTCAAATGCCGTTAAATACAATGTCGAATCGGGAACGGTGACAATCAGCTGTGAGAAGATAGACAAAAAACGGGTGAGGATCAGTATCTCTGATTCGGGAAAAGGTATTTCAGAAGAAGACCGGCTGCGTATCTTTATTCCCTTTGCCAGTTTGAAGCGGGAGGATCCCGCCTTGCGGGGCGCAGGCATTGGACTTGCCATATCGAAACATCTAGTTGAACTTATGGAGGGTTCCATCGGGGTGCAGAGCGTACCTGGAAAGGGGAGTACCTTCCGTGTAGAACTGAAACAGTCGAGTAATGGAAAAGCTCAGGAAAAGCCCGGTCATCGATCTCGCGCGGTTAAATAGAGAAAAATTATTTGAACATTCGCTTGAAGAGCCCCCCCTTCTCCTGTTCCCGCCTTTCTTTAATTTCTTCTATTTTCTTAAGGGCCGTCTTATTGCTGGGATTGATTTTCAGGGCCTTGTTGAACTCAGCCTCGGCGAGCGTGAGATTGCCTTCGTCGAGCAGGATAGCTCCCTTTAGCGCATAGGCAATGGAAATCTTGCCCAGTTGAAGGGATTTGTTAATAAGTTCCTTGGCCTTGTTAATAGTGGCTTTGCTTCCCCGTTTTGAGGGATTATTATAAATGGACAGGGCCAGGAATGCGAGGTATTCGGGCTTGTCGGGGGCCATGCTGACGAGATTTGTAAAGGCTTTTTCAGCGCTGTCGTACTGGCCTTCTTCGAGGAATATCTTTCCAGACTGGAACTGAACCTGGATCTTCATTTTGTCGTCCTCGCCTCCTGCACCCATGGATACGGCATCCTGGGAGTCGAGGTATTCATCATAATTTTCCTTCGATACTACGTTAGAGAGTGTTTCGTAGGCCTCGGCAACCTTTGAAAGCAATTCCTGATCGAGAGTCATAATCTCACCGGAACTGGCAAAGAACTTGTCGGGACTGAATTTCCCTGTCAGGTCGAAATAGGCTTTTTTGAGACTGTTGAAAGAATAAGTCTGTGTTGTAAGTCCAAAAATTTCATAGTAGTTTTTATCCTTGATTCTTTCCCAGGTGGCGGTAAGCTCCGCTTCCAGGTCGCTTGCCCCGGCCCCGGCAGGCGCTGCTTCTTCAGGCTGCTGTATCGATTCGAGCCCCTCCAGTTCGTCGGAAAGGAGGCTAAGCTCTTCACCGAGATCTTCGAACTCTTCCGTAAGGGAGATCTCTTCCATCTCTTCTTCAGCCCTTGTTACTTCCTCTTTTTCACGTATGGGGAAAGGAGGCGAAAGGTCCACTTTCTCCGGCATGGGGGAATAAGAGACGATTCTCAAAAGGTCGAGGGTCATTAAGGTGGCAAGAACGGTCTTGTCATCGAGGTCTGTCGAATTAATAATGTCTGAAGCCGTTTTTGTCCCGTCGAGCAGGTCGAATATGGTCCCTACCGTTGTCGACGTGGAAAGATGGTTCTGATAGTTGAAAAAGTCTTCTCCTTTACGAATATAGAATTTTCCTTTCCTGCCGAGAAAGGCTTCCGTTTTGGCGGGGCTTAAGCTTCCCTTGAAAGCTTTGAAAAAGATAAAAGGCAGGTCGGCAGAGAAAGAATAAACCCGGGGGATAAAGGCGGGTTTAGCCTCGAAGGCAAAAAGGCCCGACTCCCAGGAAAAACAGCCGGCAATATTTTCAATAAGATAATCCCTGTTTTCTTTTGCAAAGGCTTCAGGAGAGAGGCAGCCCATATTGATAAATATCTCTCTCGGATCATGGGCCGGGTTTTTGGAGAGGTCTTCATATGCCCTTAGTTCAACCATGGAGATGAGGCCTTTTTTGAGCAGGTAGTTGCCGAAATTATCTTCACGGGCCAGCACGTTCACTTCTGCGGGAATGCCCCGGAGGATGTAGAAGCGCTTTTTTTTCTTGTTTTTGCCTACAAGGAGCGTGCCTGTCAGTTTTTTTCTGAAAATATGAGAAAGGAGGTTTTCAAAGGGCTGTTCTTCAAGTTTACCTTTTAAGGTCTGGTCGGAGGGGCTTTCCTCTTTTGACTCCTCTGCTCCGGTTGCCGTATTTTTTCCGAGGGCTTCGTCAATGGATGAACGGAGCTTGTCAAATGAGAAAGGCTTGTTTAAAAAGTCACTTACATGGAGTGTTTTTTTGAGCCTTTCAATTTCCGCCGGCATCTTGACAAAGCCGCTCATCATGATGATGGGGATGTCTTTACCCTTTTCGCTGGCTCTTACCTTTGCCGTCAGGGCCTCTCCGTCCATATGGGGGAGCTTAATGTCTACCAGCAGCAGATCAAATATTTCCGTGGCAAATGATTTAAGGCCCTTGACGCCATCGAGGGCGATAGCCGATTGATGGCCTTTTTTTGTCAGGAACTGCTGAATAAAAAGGGCAAGCTTGTTGTTGTCTTCTATTATAAGGATTTTTGCCATAAGATAATTATAACCTGAATCCGCCTTGCAGGGGAATTGGGTCTGCGGAAATAATCAAGATAATTTTACATGATACATCATAAAATACAACCTAATTAATTTTAACAGATATTCCTTGACTTGTACGGGGCTGTTGATAAACTTAAGAAAATTATAACGAGGTATTTCATGGTAATTCATGACCTGATCATTGTCGGGGCAGGCCTTGCCGGCATGAGGGCGGCCATTGAGGCGACGAAGGAGAATAAGCTCAATGTGGCCATTATAAGTAAGGTCCACCCCGTGAGAAGCCACTCGGGGGCGGCCCAGGGCGGGATCAATGCATCTCTGGGCAATGCCGCTTCCGACTCGGCTGAGAGCCATACTTTCGATACGGTAAAAGGGAGTGATTATCTGGGTGACCAGGAGGCCATCGAAATTCTCTGTAAAGAAGCGCCCCGTGATATTTACGAGCTTGAGCGGATGGGGGCAAACTTTTCGAGAGATGAAAATGGCCGTATTGCCCAGAGGCCTTTCGGCGGGGCGGCCCATCCAAGGGCATGCTATGCTGCCGACAGGACGGGCCACGCCATCCTCCATGCCCTTTTCGAGCAACTCATGAAGCGGGGAGTCATGGTTTATGAAGAGTGGCATGTGGTCAGGCTGGTCGTTGAAGAGGGCATTGCAAGAGGTGTTATCGCTATTAATATTATGAGCGGCAAGCTTCACAGGATAAGGGCCAAAGCCGTTATTTTTGCCACAGGAGGCTATGGCCGGGTCTTTTTTAACTCAACCAATGCCCATGCCAATACGGGAGATGGCATGGCCCTGGCTTTCAGAGCCGGTGCTCAACTTATGGACATGGAGTTTGTCCAGTTTCATCCCACGACCCTGAAAAGTACGGGCATCCTTATTTCCGAAGCGGCCCGTGGAGAAGGGGGGCATCTTTTAAATGCCGCCGGACAGCGCTTTATGGAAAAGTATGCACCCGGTGCAATGGAACTGGCCAGCCGCGACGTCGTGTCCAGGGCGGAACAGACGGAGATCGAGGAGGGACGGGGAACCGATGGCTGCGTTCATCTCGACATCAGGCATCTGGGCCGCGACAAGATCCTTGAAAGGCTTCCCCAGATAAGAAACCTGAGCATCAACTTTGAAGGCGTCGACCCCATTGACGAACCGATTCCCATCAGGCCGGGCGCCCATTACTCCATGGGTGGCATCAGGACGGATATTCATGGCCGGACCAATATTAAAGGGCTCTTTGCCGCCGGAGAGTGCGCCTGCGTTAGTGTTCACGGGGCAAACCGGCTGGGCGGCAATTCTCTCCTGGAGGCCGTCGTTTTCGGCAGACGCGTTGGCGGCGCTGCCGCCCAATTTGTAAAAGAGACCGAACTTGAGGATTGGCCTCAGGGGGCGCTTCCTGAAATTGCCTTTCATATAGGCCGCATTTTTAACCGCATGGAAGGGGAATCCTATTCAAAGATAAAGAGAGAACTTCAACTGCTCATGAACAGTCATGCCGGAGTTTACAGGAACCTTGAAAAGCTGGAGCAGGGCAGGGAGAAGATTGCCGGGCTCAAGGGGCGATACGAAAATATTTACGTCCAGGATTTTGGAAAAATTTTTAATACGGACCTTCTCGAAGCGGTTGAGGTGGGCAATCTTCTTGAATTATCTTCCGTCATTATCGAAGGCGCCCTTGCCAGGGAAGAGAGCCGCGGCGCTCACTGGCGTACGGACTACCCGGCGAGGGATGATAAAAAGTGGATGAAACATACGGTGGCAGCGATGGACGGTGAAAGCATAAAGCTGTCCTATAGTGATGTGTCTTTTACCAAATATGAGCCCATGGAAAGAAAATATTGAGGTAAGGTCATGAGACGGAAGATATTTATCAAGAGATTTGATCCGGAGACGATGGATGATGATTATATTCAGGGTTTTGTCCTGGATATCGAAAAAAATGCAACCATCCTGGAGGCCCTTATTAAAATAAAGGAAGATCAGGATGGTACCCTAACCTTCAGGAAGTCATGCAGGAGTTCCATCTGCGGCTCCTGTGCCCTTACCGTTAACGGTGTGGCTGTTCTTGCCTGCAATACACGCCTTGACGCTATTGACTGGGGTGAAAAGGATATCCACATTGAACCGCTGGGCAATATGCCTGTTATTAAAGACCTTATCGTAAACTTTCATCCCTTCTGGCATGAAATTGAGAAAACCATGCCCTGGCTCGAACCGAAGGAGGCCGAAGGTGACAGGGAGAATGTCGTCACCAGCGAAGAAGCGAAAGCAATTCATGAGTCGGCAAACTGCATTATGTGCGGTTCCTGTTTTGGTGACTGTACCATCAGGGAGACGGACGATAATTTCATGGGCCCCGCCGCCCTTGCCAAGGGCTGGCGCTTTGTCGCCGACGTAAGAGATTCAATGAAGCAGGAACGGCTCGAAATTTTGAGTGAAGATTGCAACGTATGGGATTGTACGCGGTGCAATCTCTGCATCGACCGGTGCCCCAAAGAGGTGCGCCCTCTCGACCAGATTGTAAAGATCAGGGAAGAGGCCGTTAAGGCCGGCATTACCGACAATAAAGGGGTGCGGCATATTATGGCCTTTCAGTCCGATATTAAAAGCCATGGCAAACTTAATGAAACGACGATGCCTCTCAAAACGGTAGGTGTGCTCAGATCTTTCGGCATGATACCGATGGCGCTCAGGATGCAGATGAAGGGAAAGGTTCCTTTTCCTATTCTCAGGGATATCGAGGGCATAGAGGATGTGGAAAAAATTTATGAGATCATGGAAGTAGAAAAATGAAATATGCCTACTACCCCGGTTGTGCCGCAGAAGCGATAACGAAGGAAGCAGACCACACGACGAGGATGGTGGCGCAGATGCTGGGCATTGAACTTGTCCCTATGAATAATGCCACATGCTGTGGGGCCGGATGCCTTGATGAGGCCAACAGGGAGCTTAGTTACGTTATCAATGCAAGGATCTTTGCCATTGCCGAAGAGATGGGCCTCAATATCCTTACCATATGCAGCACATGCCTTCAGACCATGGCCAAAATCAATTATGACCTCAAGTCTGACGCCGAACTTCTTGAGCGGACCAATAAGGTATTGAGAGAGGTCGGCATGGAATACAAGGGAGGTGTGGAGATGACGCATCTTCTCTGGGTGCTGGCAAAAGACTATGGTCCCCAGAAATTGAGAAATCATGTTAAAAGACCCCTCAATATGCTTAATATTGCCGCTTTTTACGGCTGTCATACCTTAAGGCCCGGAGAAATTCTCGGTTTTGAAGATCCCAGGAACCCCCGGTCTCTCGACCTTGTTATCAATGCCCTTGGCGGCCATACTGTTGAATACAGGGGGAAAACGCGCTGCTGCGGTTTTCATACCCTTCTTGTCAACGAAAGGGCCTCACTCAAGGCAGGTGGAAAGAGGCTTCAGGAAGCCAAAGATAAAGGCGCTGATTGCATGGTTACTCCCTGTCCTCTCTGTGATATCTCGCTCGATGTTTATCAGGGTGAAGCGGAGAAACTTTATAAAAGGAAGACCGGGCTGCCCGTATTTAACCTTTCTCAACTGGTGGCTCTTGCCCTGGGCGCCGATGTGGGCGAACTGAAGTTCAAAAAGCACCTCGTCTCACCGCACAGTGTTGTAGAAGCCGTTCTGGAAGGGCAGAAGAGTTGAATATGCGGGGCGGGCAGGGCTTGCGTTTATGGGGAAAGGCTTTTTTACTGTTTTTCACCTTTCTTCCACTCTTTTCCATATTAGTATCAGTCAGGGCTGTTGCAGGTATTGAAAAGCTTACTCTTAATGTGTAGAATGCTTTTCTTTGGTGGAATGATCTACCTGCTGTTTTTAGGATGATAGTTTTTGTCGCAATAAATCCCCCCCTCACCCCCCTTTTCAAAGGGGGGAACAGTGGTCCCCCTTTGATTTAGAGGGATTTAGGGGTATTTGAGACTATATTTTTTCCAGGGGAGGGGCTTACGTTAATTCATATCAATCCTGATAATCCTCAGGAACGGCTCATAAACAGGGTTGTCGATGTCCTGAAAGAGGGGGGCGTTATTGCCTACCCTACCGATACGATTTACGGTATCGGCTGCGATATCTTTAACAAAAAGGCCCTTGAGAGAATTTATCTTCTCAAAGGGAGAGACCGTAATAAACCGATGAGTTTTGTTTGTTCCGATCTCTCTCATATCAGCAAGTTCGCCAAAGTATCCAATTATGCCTACAGGATAATGAAGCGTTTTTTGCCCGGTCCCTATACGTTCATCCTTGAAGCTTCCAGTGTGGTGCCGAGAATGCTCATGCCCAAAAGAAAGACAGTGGGCATCAGGATTCCTGATAATGCCATTGCGACGATGCTCGTGGAAAAACTGGGGAATCCCATTATCAGCACGAGCGCCAATGTGTCAGGGAGAGATGTTATTTCCGACCCCGGTGAAATCGATCTTTTTATGGGCAAGATTCTCGATTTGACTATCGATGCAGGAATGCTTCCGGGAGAGCCCTCAACGATTGTAGACCTGACGGGAGATAGTCCCGCTCTTCTCAGGGAAGGCGTTGGTGATTATAGCTGGATTGGCTGAAACAAATGCGCCTGGTCTTGTAAATTTCCGGGAAAGGGTTTAAAAATACGCTTTCCTCTTAAGGTAAAATATAGCGCTCCATGGCCCGAAGTTAAGTGTAAGCGCCTTGTTTACTATTTACATCATTCTCAATTTGTCAATTGACAAGCCTATCCTGTAGTGATAACTTTCAGTAATTCCCTTTTTTTGTTATACTTTTTAATCAATGAGCCTGAAAACCGAAATCGAGGAGGTATGGTGGAAAAAATTATTTTAATTATTGATGACGATGAAAAACTCAGTAAAATGCTCGGCTTCCTTTTTACGGCCAAAGGATTTAAGGTGGAGTATGCAAAAAGCGGTGATGAATCTTTTGCCATATTAAAGCGGGTGCGGCCCGATGTTATTATTCTGGACATTATGATGCCCGGCATGGACGGTTTCGAGGTTTGCAGGAAATTTAAGGAAACGGAAGAAGTGAAAGATGTTCCCATCATTATGCTTTCGGCCCTGCCGTCATCGCAGAACAAGGAAAAAAGCCTGGAACTCGGCGCTTACTTCTATTTTGAAAAGCCTTTTAAATCGCTGGATCTTGTTGCCAAGGCCGTTGAAGCCCTTGAGTTAAACCCATAGCATGGGAGTTCATTATTATTCCGGATGAGCTAATGCTTTGTTTTCGTATGTAAAATCAACTTAATATTTTCCGGGTTATGAGATTAGAGCAACTAAAAAAAATTCTGTCAATTCCCCGTTCATACTCCCTTTATATATTAATTGCCCTTTTTTATGCCCTGGTTTTTAATCAGTTCTTCCTCGGTTCTTCTCTCTTAACAGTGCTTGTTGCTCTTCTTGCAGTCTTTCCTTTCTACGCTGTCATTGCATTGCCTGAAACCTCTTCCCTGCCGGACGTTGATTCTAAAGCGCTCCTCATGGAACAAGAAGGGCAGAGCAGAGAACTTTTAGCCATAATAAGGGAAAGCAGGGCCGCCATTGAAGACCTTTGTGAAAAAGCTTCCAACCTGAGCCTCGGCACGGATGCGCAAACATTTTCCCTGGAAGAGACCATGGGTTCAATCGAAGGGATCAGCAATTCCATACATAAAACCGTTTCCATGATAGAACACTTGTCGCCTTCCGTAAACAAGGCATCGAAAACGGTTATCGGTATGATCGATTCTGTCGGAAATATCAGCAACCAAAATCAGGAGGTTTTAAAAGCGCTTGAAAAGGCGATTCAGGATATTAAGGAGATGAACGCTTCCGTTAGGGTTATTAACGATAATTTCGGCAATCTGATCCGCTCTTCGGAGGAAAGTTCCGGCGGGATAAAGGAGATTAATGCCTTTGCAAAAGATATAGAAACGAGCGCCCTCGAATCCTACAAGGTCTCTGAAGATGTGGCCAGGGAGGCGGAGCATGGCGTTGATTCGGTGAGGAAAACAATCAGCAGTATGGAAAACCTGAAAAGTATCGTTACCGAATCTTCAAGTGTTATCAAAACACTGGGTGACAGATCGGATGAAATTGGAAATATTGTCAAACTCATACATAACGTGACAACGAGAATAAATCTGCTTGCCCTTAATGCCTCCATCATTGCTTCACAGGCCGGTGAACACGGAAAATCCTTTGCCGTTGTGGCCAATGAAATGGAGAAACTGGCAAGCCAGACATCAACCTCTACCATAGAAATAACGCAAATGATCGATGTTATCCAGGAGATGGTTCAAAGCACCGTCCAGGCCAATGAAGTGGGTATGTGGGGGGTGGAGGAAGGCGTTGGCCTTGTCAACAGGGCAGGTGAAATACTTAAAAAGATCCAGGAAAGGTCGGGCACTTCCGTTCAGATGTCGAAAGATATTCTCACGGCAACGGGCAAGCAGGCCAGGATGGCCGATGAAGTTTATTCGGCTATTGAGCGGGAGACTAAAAACCTGGAAATATCGGCAAAATCGATTGATGAACATGTCAAGATAAACAAGTTGGTTGATGAATCGGCAAACCTCATGGTCAGTCTTACGGAGGAAGTGAAAGCTGCTATTGACGGGCAGCGTAATTCATCGAAGGATATTTCAGAGGTTATTAGTAGTGTCATTACCATGGTTGAAGAACTGTCGGGATTGACGGAGCAACAAGACTGCGACAGCGTGCAGATAAAGCAGGCAACAGAGATTATGAGCTTTATTTCAAAGGAAAATATCAGTGCAATAAAAGGCCTTGCCCATTCTATTGAAGAGATAAAAAACAAGATTCATGGAGAGTCAAAGCCCCTTTATAATAAGAGAGCGGAAACATGAGGTGAAAATAGCTGGCGGATAAAAGGTGCTCGCTTATGGATGACGCATTAATAGACAAGCTGATAGGGGAATTAAAAGGAGGGGATGAAATTGTACGGCGCGAAGCTGCAAACCGGCTGGGCACCGTAAAATCTGATAAAGGGCTAAGAGCGCTTATCGATGCTTTTGGTGATGATAACTGGCTTGTCAGAGAGATGGCCGTTGAGTCAATTTTAAAAGTGGGTGATGAGTCGGGCCTTGCCCTTTTCCTTTCCATACTGAAAGACAGGGACGCCAGGGTGAGGAACTCGGCCGTCAAGATCCTGACAGGTCTTGGGGAGCCGGCTATAGATGCGCTTGCCAAAGCATTGGAAGATGACGATGACGATACGGTGAGGTACGCTGCCGATTGTCTCGGTGATATCGGGAAGGCGAGAGCATTGCAGCCGCTCCTGGGAGCGCTTTCAAGGTCAAGGGGGGATTCCAGGTATTACATTATTCTGGCCCTTGGAAAATTAAAAGACAGTGGCGCTGTTGATTTTCTCCTCCCCTGTCTCGATGAAGAGATGTGGATTCAGATAGCCACCCTCGAGGCCCTTGGTGATATGGGCGATGCGGGGGCCGTTGACAAGATACTCGAAGTGATGAAGAGCGATTTTTTTCTCCTTGCTCCCGCAAGTGACGCGCTTGGTAAGATTGGTGACGTTAAAGCTATTCCTGCTCTCATTGATAACCTGGAAAGCGACAATGAAGAGATCCTCTCTTCTTCAGTAAAGGCCCTTGTGCGAATCAAGGAGAAGAACGTTCGTATTGATGATGACGGTTTTTTTCCCCTTGATTTTAAAAAGGATATCCTGACGAGAGGACTCATTACAACCTTAAGCAGTGATGATGCGGAGGCGAGGGCCTCTGCCGCCGTTGTTCTCGGGTGGCTGAAAGCGGAAAGAGCGGTCAAGCCCCTGACGAAATTGCTTGAAGATGAAGACTACCATGTGAGCAAAAAGGCCGAGGAGTCTCTCGTACAGATGGGGACGGCATCTGTCGATTCCCTTGTAAACTTTATGGATATTCCCGAAAAAAGGGCAAAACTGCTGGCAATGCAAGCCCTGGAGGAGATCAACGATAGCAGGGCCCTTAAGTATGCCCTGAATACTCTCGACGATGAAGATGAAGACATGAGGCTTGCAGCCATTAACCTGCTTGGTAAACTGGGAGACAGAAGTTCTGCCGGGAAGCTTTATCCTTTTCTTGAAGACCATTCGGAAATTATTCGTTCATCAGCCGTAAGGGCTATCGTCAATATGAAGCTTGACGTTGATGATTGCAGGGGGCTCCTGTTAAGGCTCAAGGGAGGCTGTGACAGATTGAGCCGCTCTATTGCGGAAATCATGGGCTTGCTGAAAGTGGATGAGGCAAGGGACGCTATGGAGGAACTTCTTCTTGCGAATAAGAGCGCTGTCAAAGAGGCAGCCGTTTTTGCCCTCGCCGGGATAGAAGGGAAAAGTGGTGTAGGGTCCATTCCCGTTATGCTGCTCGGAAGTGAAGATCCCGCACTGAGAAAATCGGCGGCCATTGTCCTTGGCAGGCTGAAAGATATAAGAGGGGTGCAGCCGCTCCTCTTAACGGCACAGGACGGTGATCCCTGGGTGAGGTATCATTCTATCCAGTCGCTGGGAATATTGAAAGATAAGCGGGCTATTGAGACCCTGAGAAAAACCCTTCACGATGATGTGGGTGTTGTCAGGATCGCATCACTAAAATCGCTTGCAGCGATCTCTCCTGAAGAGATTATGGCAAATCTCATTCAATGGGAAAATGAAGATGATGAGGATGTAAGGCAGACTTTTCTCGAAACACTCCTCCCCGTTGATGACGCTGCTTCCAAATCACTCTTTATGCAGGCCCTTGATGATCAATCCTGGAAAGTAAGAGAAGCCGCCGTTAAGGGTCTGGCCCGTTTCAGTGATGAAGAAAGTCTCCATAAATTGAAATCCATGCTCCATGATGAAAGCCTTTTCGTAAAAAAAGCGGCAATCTTTTCCATTGACTCAAGAGTAAAGAATGGTCTTTGATTTTGGCGACTCAGAAAATATGGAAAGCCTCGGTCCTGAAGACTTTGCCGTTTTCAGGGATTTTATCTGTGACAAAACGGGCATAAGGATAAGGGATAATCGTGTTGATTATCTCGAATACCGCATTCAGGAAAGAATGAGGGTCAGCAGCATTTCCGATTACAGGGAATATTTTTACAAGATAAAATATAGCGATGAAGGGCCGGAAAGTGAGTTCCAGCAGCTCATTAATCTCATTACGGTTCAGGAAACGAGCTTTTTCCGCCACAAGGAACAGCTTGATAGCTTAAGGGACATCGTCCTCAAGCGGATTATTGAAAGGAAAAACAGCGTCAATGATTACAGGCTTCGTTTCTGGAGCGCTGTCTGCTCCACCGGCGAAGAACCGCTGACGCTTGCAATACTTCTAAAGGAGTATTTTAAGGAACTTTCTCACTGGTCCCTTTCCATTATGGCCACTGATATTTCTACCAGCGCCCTGGAAAAGGCAAGGAAAGGAGAATTTAGCGAAAATTCCTTCAGGGTTCCCATGAAGAATTTCAGGAAGAAATATTTTGTAGAGAAGAATAGCCATTTTCATGCTACGGATGAAGTAAAGAATATGATAACATATCGGCATGCTAACCTGATTCATGTTGATTCCCTTGATATCTTCCGGGGAGTGGATGTTATTTTATGCAGAAACGTTTTTATCTATTTTCCCGAGGAAGTAAAGGAGAGAATTGCCCGGAAATTTTATGAGCTTCTGCCGAAAGGGGGGGCCTTGATTCTTGGCAATGCTGAAATAATCGATGTGAAAAAGATACCTTTCAGGCTTGAATTTCACAGGGGTGGCCCTGTTTACGTGAAGGTTTAATTTAGTACCTTAGAAATTATTTTCTAAGATTTTTTATAGAAAATAATTTCGTAAAGGTACTTATACCCCGCAAGGGGTATTAAAAAAGAGCCCCTTTATAGAAATTATTTTCTAAGATTTTTTATAGAAAATAATTTCGTAAAGGTACTTATACCCCGCAAGGGGTATTAAAAAGAACCCGTTTATATGGATTAGTAAAGGAGAAGAGATGGCAAAAAAGATACTCTGTATTGAAGATTCGCCGGCAACTCAGAAATTCATTTCCTTTACCTTAAAGTATAAAGGCTACGAAGTTGTTACTGCTAATGATGGTGTTGAAGGTATGGAGAAGGTTTCAAACGATACCTTTGACCTGATTATCCTTGATATCATGATGCCGAGAATGAATGGCCTGGAGGTACTGAAAGAGGTAAAGGGGAATCCTGAGTTTGCAAAGACGCCTGTTATTATGCTGACCAGTGAAAAAGGAGAGACCGACAGGCAGACAGCGATGGAACTGGGGGCAAGCAATTTTTTGAACAAGCCTTTTCAGCCGCCCGAACTGTTGGGAGCCGTGGAAAAAATAATAGGATGAACGATAGGAGATGAGCGAAGATAATAATATTCCTGATCTAAGTGAACTCTATGGTGAGTTTGTTTCCGAAAACAAGGAAATTCTGGAAAAACTGTCTAAAGAACTGGTCAGTTTTGAAAACTCTCCCGGAGATAAGGATATTATTAACAGTCTTTTCCGCCTGGCTCATACCCTTAAGGGCAATGCCGGTTTCATTGGCCTTACGGCCCTTGGCGATATTTCGCACAAAATAGAAAATGTTCTTGAAAGCTTAAGAGAAGGAACCCTCCCTTTTTTTCCCGAAATAATCGATACTTTCTTTGATTCCCTCGATCTCGCTAACAGGCTTCTTGAAGATTTTATATCAGGAAGTGAAGAAGCGGGAGATATTTCCGGCATAATGAGCAAGCTGGAAAAGTTATTAGAGGGCCCCCCGGCAGATTTCAAGGAAGAGACTGCCGCCGCTCATGTGGACGAAAAAGATATACCGCAGCAGAGTGAAGAGACTGCTGCCGGGCCTGAAGGCCGTGACAGCGCTTCCATGCGGGTAAACACAGTCCGTCTCGACAGGATGGTAAACCTTGTGGGAGAACTGACGGCGGGACGGAGCAGGCTTCTCCAGATAAGTAATGAACTCAAAAATGACGGACTTTCGGAGATTGCTTCTTACATCGATACTATTGCGGCTCAGCTTCAGGATGAAGTGCTGGGAATAAGGATGGTTCCTGTTAAAGACCTTTTTGGCAGGTTTTACAGGCTTGTGAGAGATACGGGCCGTTCCCTTGGAAAGGACGTTAAGCTCGTTACTGAAGGGGAGGAGACGGAACTCGATAAAAGTGTTATCGAGTTCCTTTATGATCCTCTTGTTCATCTTGTTAGAAACTGTATCAGTCACGGTATTGAAAGTGAAGGTGAACGTTTGAAGCTCGGTAAGAGCAAGTCGGGAACTATCATTCTCAATGCTTACCATGAACATAACAGTATCTATATTGAAGTCAGGGATGACGGCAATGGGCTCGATGTGGGAAAAATAAAGGAAAAGGCCCTTGAAAAAGGAATAGTGAGCGCTGAAGATGCCCGAAACATGAATGATGATGAAGCGGCAAAACTCATCTTTTTTTCCGGTTTCACTACGGCATCAGGCGTCGATTCCGTCTCAGGCAGAGGTGTCGGTATGGATGTGGTCAAATCGAATATCGAAAAGATCGGCGGTCATGTGAGACTGGCCTGGGAAGAGGGCCTTGGCACGACTATTACCGTCAGGGTTCCGCTTACGCTTGCCATTGTTCAGCTATTCCTTGTGAGAGAAGGAATGCACATATTCGGCATTCCCATGTCTTACGTCGATGAGACGATAATGATCCCTGATGAAAGTTTTGAATATGTTAAGGGAGAAAAAATCTACATGCTAAGGCACCAGCCCGTGCCTGTCGTTAGCCTGTCGGACCTGTTCGGTATGGAAAAATTCTCAGGTCTCTGGGAGGGGACGATGAATGCCGTTATACTGAACCAGATGGGTGTCAGGGCGGGCCTTATTATTGATGAATTCATGGGTAAGGTGGAGACGGTCATCAAACCGCTTGGAAACTTTATTGAAAGGCTTGCTTCACCTCCTGAGGGGATCTCCGGCGCCAGCATCCTCGGCAGCGGAGAGCTTGTGCTTGTTCTCGATGTGCCGGCTTTATGGAAGGGATTGTAATGTTAATATCCAGTCAGTGTTGTTCCGTTAGAAATTTGCAAGGATTAATATTTAGGATAATTAATCTGATAAATCTGCCATTTCGAGCCGGAGGTTTCTGAGAGGTGTGAGGAGAAACCTTAAAGATCTCTCACTGCATTCGAGAGAAGGCTTTCTCCGCTTATTTGAAACGAAACACGGCTGTAATTGCCAAAGCGGACAGCGCTGAAATTTAGTCATTATTAAACGTTGTTTTTATGAAGGAGGAGAGCATGTCTTTTCTGAACAATCTCAAAATCAGGAGCAAACTGGCATTGATGATGTTTTTTCCGCTTGCCGGGTTGCTCTATTTTTCGTCCAGCGGGATTCTGGAAAAATACCAGCTTTCCAGGGATATGCACGATCTGGAGCTTCTTTCCCAACTTGCCGTAAAGATCAGCGCCCTTGTTCATGAGACACAGAAGGAGAGGGGAAGAACGGCAGGCTACCTGGGCAGCAAAGGGACCCGCTTTGTCAGTGAAATTTCGGTGCAGCGCAGTTTGACTGATGCAAAAATCGCAAGTTTGAAAGTTTTTTTGAAGACTTTTAATGGTGGCAAATTAAGTAAAGAGTTTAAAGAGGCATTTGACAAGGGGATGGTTTTTCTTGATGTGATCGAGAAAAAAAGAAACCTCGTCAGTGAACTTGATTTATCGGCCAGGGAGGCCATTGGCTGGTATACGGATATGAATGCCGCATTCCTTGATTCCATCGGCTTTATCGGTAAAATAAGCAAAAATGCCGAACTCTCCACCTTGATTACCGCTTATGTCAATTTCCTTCAGGGAAAGGAAAGGGCAGGTATTGAAAGGGCTGTTATGAGCAGTACCTTTGCCGCCGATCATTTTGACCCCGGAATGTACAGCAAGTTCATGTCTCTTGTCGAGGCCCAGAACACCTATATGCGGGTATTTCTCGGGTTCGCCCCTGCCGAACAAAAAGAATATTACCGGAGCAAGCTTCAAGGTGAATATGTGAGTGAAGTCCTTAGAATGAGGAAAGTAGCTATTGAAAAAGCGGCGACAGGTTCCTTCGGTATTGCTCCCGGTTACTGGTTCAAGATGATTACCGGCAAAATTAACCTGTTAAAGGAAGTGGAAGACAAACTTTCAACAGACCTTTATGCCAAAGCGAAAGAATTTCGTCAAAATGCTTCTTTAGCTCTTGTGAGATACATAATCATTACCGTTTTTGCCTTTCTTTTTGCCATCATAGCCGCTTATTTTATTAATAGTGGTATTACGACACCTGTTATTATGCAGCGAAAATCGATGGAGGAACTCGCTTCAGGCGGCGGCGATCTTACACTCCGTGTCGATGTGGCAGGGAGCGATGAAGTTGCTCAGGCTTCTATGGCCTTTAACAAGTTTATGGATGGCCTTCAGGAAATGATCAGAGACATTAAAGAGGCGGCAAACAGTATTGCCTCTGCCTCCGAGCAGATATCGAGTTCGACGGAAGAACTGGCGGCGGGGGTCGATAACCAGTCGAGACAATCCGCTGAAATTGGCTCGGCCATAGAAGAGATGGCATCATCCGTGCAAGCTACATTTGCCAATTCCCAGAAATCACTTGAAGTTTCAAAAAAAACCTCTGAAACGGCTGCCAGGGGGGGGCAGATTGTTTCAAATACAATGGAGGGAATGTCGAGGATCGAGTATGCCGTTTCCGAGTCCAGTGAAAAGGTCCAGGGACTGGGTGAACGTTCCAGGCAAATTGGTAAGATCGTCGAAGTTATTAAAGAGATCGCGGCCCAGACAAATCTGCTTGCCTTGAATGCCGCCATTGAGGCGAACAGAGCCGGCGAGCATGGGCGCGGTTTTGAGGTTGTTGCTGAAGAAATCAGGAAGCTTGCCGAAAAGTCGGCCGATTCCACAGTCCGGATTACTGAAATTGTGGAAGAAATCCAGGGCGATACGTCGGCAACGGTTGCTTCAATGACGGGTGTTACCAATGAGGTGTCGGAGGGGAGCAAGCTCTCTAATGATACGGGTGAGGCGCTCCAGCATATTATTAACCAGGTTAAGGAGACTGTCGATTCCATTGAAATGGTTGCCGAAGCTTCCAAACAGCAGGCCGCTGTTTCCGATGAGGTGGCTGTGTCAATGGAGAATATCGCCACCATTATCAAAGAGACGGCTGCAAGCTCTGAAGAAATTGCGCAGACTTCACAGGAGCTTGCCAGACTGGGAGATAACCTGAGACGACTTACGGAGCGTTTTAAAATATAGAGGGATGGTTTATGACGGACGGGGAAGATAAAGAAAATATTTCGTCAGGAGCGGTTTTAAAGTTTATCACTTTTGGTCTTGGCCGTGAAAAGTTCGGCATCTCCATAGATGAAGCCAGGGAGATCATTGCCGATTATAACATCGTTCCACTTCCCAGGTCTCCTGAGTTTATCGAGGGGATAATCAGCCTGAGAGGGGATATTATTCCTATAGTCGATATGAGGGCCAGGTTTGAAATGGCGCCGGGAGAAAGGGACGAAGAGACGCGAATTATCGTCCTTGAAATGCAGGACTTTTCCGTAGGTATCCAGGTTGATAAGGTCTATGAGGTGCTTAAATTGCCGGAAGATACTATTGAACCGCCACCGAAGCTGGTTGGAGGATTAAAAGGGGATTACATTGATGGTGTAGTCGAGGTTAAAGACAAGTTGACTATAATACTTAATCTTGATGAGATTTTTTCTGCTACCGAAAAGATTGTCATGAAAGAGGGGCTCGGGCTGAAAGGCCCCCTCCCCGCTGAAAGATCTGAAGAGCCGGCTTCTGTTGAGGCGGAAACTAAAAAGAGCAGTGAGCCCCCCTCTTACAAGGTTTCTTCATCGGGCCAGATAAGTATTCGGGGAAAAAGTTATTATATCGGGAAAAAGCATATAGGGGCCATGGTAAACATTTTTGAGGATAATGAAAAGATGGTTGTCTGTAAAGAGGGCGAAAATATAAAGGAATTTGAGACTTAACCTGGAAACCATGCCCAACTACCGTTTCCGGGTTTAAAGGCACAAATGGCTGAAATTATTTCAATAGCGAATCAGAAGGGAGGCTGCGGTAAGACGACAACGGCTGTCAATCTTTCTGCGGCGCTAGCAGTTGCAGGCAAAAAAGTCCTGCTCATCGATATGGACCCCCAGGGGAGTTCATCGCTTACCTTTGGAATTAATATCGAAGATATTGTTATTTCCATGACAGATATCCTCCTCGATGATGATGTTGATTTTAAATACAATATTTTTAAAAAAGGTAATATTCATATTGCGCCTTCCACCATGTCACTTCACAGGGCGGAACTTGAAATGATGGAAATGGACCGTCATGAAGAACGGCTTAAAAGGAAGATAGCCCAGGTAGAGGGCTACTATGATTTTATTATTATCGACTGTCCGCCGAGAATGGGTGTTCTCGTATCCAATGCCCTCATGGCAAGCAAGTGGATCATTGTTCCTGTCGATGTAGGTTTTTATTCTCTTGTGGGCCTGAGACTGGTGCTTAAAAAAATTGAAGAGATAAAGGAACTTAATGAAAGGCTTGAAATCATGGGCTTTCTGGTCATCCGCTATGATAACAGGAACATGCTTTCAAGGGAGGTGCTCCATAAACTTGAAAGCTCATTTCCCGGCAAAGTTTTCAAATCATTTATCAGGCCTAATATAAGACTGGCTGAATCACCCAGTTACCAGAAAACGATTTTCGAATATGACAAAGGCAGTAACGGCGCACAGGATTATTACAGCATGTCAAAAGAGGTAATTAAATGGGTAAAATAAAAGGCGGACTCGGTGATGCATCTCTCATTTCCGATTTGACAAAACCGATTACCTTTCATATTTCGGAATCTCTGGAACCGCCGCCTGTCTATGAAAGACGCAAAAAGATTCCTGCCCCTGATGTTGAAAAAAAAGAAGATGAACTTGCAGGGATTATCCTTAAAAAGGCGGCTTCAGTTCTTGATGAGCGAGGAAATATAAAGGTCATTTTTTATGTCGAAGGAAGGAGTGAAGCCCTTCTTCTCGAGACTGTTGACAATGGGAAATGCCGGCCCCCGTCTGTCATATTACCTGCGCGGCGTAAAGGAGAATTTGATACCATACCATGGCAGGACTCTTCTTTCTCAGCTATGGATATGAAGGATATATTGGATGATCTCTCTCCTTCTATTAAAAGGATAGAGCTTATTTCAGAGGCCATTTTTTTGAACTTTTCCTCGCTCCATGATTTTTATGAATGGCTGGAAATATGATTTATTTGTGGATTTATTGAAAGCCTCAGCTTTGTTGTATGAGTTATTATTTTCTTTATAAGGCAAGAAAGGGTGCCTGACGGTTCCCTTTAGAATTTAACTGTTAGCGTCTAATTATGAAAATTCGCACCAGATTAATTTTAACGCTCTTTTTCCTCGGCATCATTCCGCTTCTCGTCAGCGGATATGTGAGTTACAGGGCAGCAAGAAAAGGGGTCGCCCAGGAAATAAAGAAACGTTTCACTATTATGCCGGCCCCGGCCGGTCACAGGATAGATCATCTTCTTTATTTCAGGTATAACGATACTTACATTCATTCCATGTTGCCTCTTATGCGTGAAGAAGGAAAAAACCGGGAAAAATCAGATTTTTTCAAAATGGTAAAAGAGCGCTATACGCCCTATGCGTGGCTCGGCCTGATCGATAAAAGAGGGACTGTCATCGCTTCAAGTGATGAATCGGGTATGGGGGCTTTTATGGGAGATGATTCCTGTTTCCGGAAGCTGCTCTCACAACTGAATTCTCCTGATGGGAAGGCGCCCCATGTCATTTTTGGCGATCCTCACATGTCAGGACTTTCGGAACCTGTTCCCGTCATCGATTTTTGTGCGCCCGTCTATGATTACCGGGGGGATTTCAAGGGAGTGATTCATAATGATATCAAACTGTCAGCCGTTGCCGCCCATATAATCGATCTTAATGTTCCCCATGGAGAAGTATTTCTCCTTTCCCATGATAATATCATCCTGGCAGATCTTAAGGGCGCAAGGACTGCTTTTAACGACTATGCCGATGATTTGCCCGGTGTTGGCGCAATTATTGATTCTATAGAAGAAAATAAATTCTTTGAGGGAGAAAAATACCTGGCCTTCATGTCAAAACTCAAAGGATACTATAATTTCCCCGGTATGGACTGGAAAATTTTAGCGCTCCAGGATCGTGAAAGCCTTTACACAGAGGCCGAGGCGCTGGCAAAGTTTTTTGTCTGGCTTACCCTGTCGGGAAGCGTGGGATTTATTGTTATTGCCCTTTTAATTGCCCGTCGTATTACAAATCCTATCGAAAAGATTCTCCGCTTTCTGAAGGGTCTTAAGGGAGTGGAAGACCTTGTTGAACAGGATTTGCGGACTAATGATGAAATTCTCATATTAGAAAGAAGCATCCGGAATATGTTCGACAGGCTCAGTGAACAGAAGCTGGAACTGGAAGATGCCAACCTCAGGCTGGAGAAGAATAACAAAGAGCTTGCCGATCAGAGTAAAGCCGTTTCCGCTTATAACGATCTCCTTTATGTTATACTCCAGTCGAACGTAAAGGAAGATGTGGGGAAAGGCTTCCTGGAAAATATTTCCGACTATCTTCAGGCAGAGGGAGGGATTGTCTTTTATGGTTCCCGCAAAGGGAGAAAAATGGAAAACCTTGCAACTGCCGGCAGGGTGGAAGATATTTCTTTAATCAATGCCGGTTCCGGTGTAATGGGCGAAGTGTTTGAAAGCAATAAAAGTATTGACGGGGTGTTAAGTGAGCTTGGGCAGGACGATGAAGTGAGACGTCTTTTTTCTTCTCACAAGCCGTACAAAATAGTTTGTGCCCCTGTCGTGGGGGGGGACATGCAGGTGAGGGGCCTCCTCCTGTTCGGTAAAGATCATTTTTTTGATAAAGAACTTGAGTTTGTTAATTTTGCGTCTTTTCTTCTCGGTATCGGTATTGAAAAGGTGGCTGCAGAAGAGAAACTGAAAGAACTGGCCAGTGATCTTAAGCTTAAAAGTGATATGCTTGGTAAAAAGAATGAAGAACTTCTTCAGGTAGACCAATTAAGAGGGGAATTTATTTCTCTCGTTTCACATGAGCTTAGGACCCCGCTCAATGCAATTATCGGTTTCTCGGAAATACTCCTCGATTCACTTGTTGGTGAATTGACGGTCAAGCAAAAGGAATGCGTTGGTGATATACTGGGCAGTGGACTCCACCTTCTGCAGATTGTCAACGATATTCTCGATCTGTCCAAAATAGAGGCAGGGTATATTGAAATTGAAAAAGAAATGTTTAATGTAGAAAATGAAGTAAGGGTGTTCATCAGGACGATAAGCCCTCTGGCAGAGAAAAAGAGCCAGCAGATAAAGCTGGATGTCGATTCAGATGTGGAGTCCATGACTTCTGACAGGGGAAAGCTGGGGCAGGTGCTGCTTAACCTCCTGAGCAATGCAAGCAAATTCAGCGGGGAAAATCAGAGCATAGAGGTTCGTGTAAAACGGGAAGGAAATGCCGTCGAATTTTCAGTTAAAGATTATGGAATAGGCATTGATTCTAAAAATATAGAAAAGCTTTTCAAGCCCTTTGTCCAGGTAGACAGTTCCCATTCCAGGAATTATGAAGGAACGGGGCTCGGTCTGGTCATTTGTAAAAAGCTGGTTGACGTTCTGGGAGGGACTATATGGTTTGAAACCAGGGCAGGTTCGGGAAGTATTTTTTACTTTACCCTTGAAGACTCTGTCTCCGCAGAGATTGCCGATAGCTCTTCTTATGTGGCGCCCCGGTCTTTTTTCAGCAAGTTTGAAGAAGAAATCAGAAAAGGGCGGCTCAAGGACTCTTTACCGGCCAGGCTTGTGCTTATTTTTCAGCCCGGTAAGGGGGGGAACAAAAAACTGTGCAAAGAGCTTGAAGAAGATGGTTATGAGGTGATAATGTTTTATAATGAGGATGAATTATTGCGGGCGGCAAAGATGCTTATGCCTGATGCTGTTACACTTAATTTTCTTCAAGCCGCGGCAGATGACAGGGAATTGATTGAAAAGCTGGAAAAAGAGTTAGAGCCCTCGCAGATTCCTGTTATTCTGCTGACAGAAGAAAAGGGGGAGGGGGAATCGCTGTCTGAAAAATTGGCAAGGAGACTGTCGTAGGAGACCGCAGCGGGGGAAAGAACTTTCCCGCAGCAGACTTGACCTGAGTCCGAAAGGCTCCGGGCCTTGTCAATGGTTGAATCTCCGGCCCCGGGAATGGATATGGATTTATATTTATTACAAAATGAATTGAACGCTAAATAGTAAAGAGGTGAAAAGTGGATAATGAAAGAAAAAAAATATTGATTGTCGAAGATAATCCATCGAATCTGAAACTATTCAAGCTTGTTCTGGAACCTATAAATTGTGAAATTGTTGAGGCTTATGATGGTATACAGGCTCTGGAAGTGGCTCAAGAGAGTTTGCCCGATATTATACTGATGGATATACAAATACCGAGGCTCGATGGTCTTGAAGTCACAAAAAAATTGCGGCAGATGAAACAATTTGCCCATACCCCCATTATTGCTCTTACCGCTTTTGCCATGGAGCGGGATGAAAAAGCAGGGCTTGAGGCGGGGTGCAATGATTATATTACCAAACCCTTCAATACGGCAAAATTTCTTGAAGTATTAAAAAAGTATCTTTAAGAGAATAAGGTTTTTTTATGAAAAGAATTCTTGTTGCCGACAAAGATAAACAGACCGTTAAAATGGTTTCTACCATGTTGACTCTGGAGGGCTATCAGGTTGCGGCTACTTCAAATGCGGAGGAGTTTTTGCCCCTGGTAAGCTCTCTTTCACCGCATGTCATTCTTCTCGATTATCTTCTTCAGCAGATACTGGGAGAGACCATTTTATCTGATATAAAAGCGTGTGATGTAAATACGGAAATTATCCTCATGACTACCTATGGAACGGATTTTCAGGTGGCTGAAATGCTTGATAAAGGCCTTAGTGAATATCTGGTCAAGCCTTTCTCCAAGGGTGAACTCCTTCAGGCTGTTGAAAGCTCAATCTATGCCAGGGAGAATGTTGAGAAGGATTCCAGGGTGCCTAAACTCTTGCTTTCAGCGGAAAACAGGAGTGAAATGAAAGTGCTTGAAAAAGCGGTCGGGGAATTCGGCTATTGTGAAAGTATATTGCTGAGGCACGCCCTGTCACATCTTTCGAAGAACCGGTACGATGTTTGGGTTGCAGATGTTTCTGTGGCAGATGTGGATATTATCGAATTAATCAGGAAAATATCTTTAAGAAGTCCCGGTACGGATATCATTTTTCTTGCCGACAGTGACGATATTTCATTGGTAAAAAATGTAATCAGGGAAGGCGCTTTCGATTGTCTTTTTAAACCTTTGTCGGAAAGAGAACTTGAAAAAACGTTGAGTGAGCTTTTTCAAAAGAGAAGGAAAAGAAGCATAGAGAGTCTTAAAAAGAAATTTGAAAGAGAGCTTAAGAAAAACAGGGAACAGCTTGATTATATTGTCGGCATTGTTGAGTCCATGGTATTTGCCCTGGAGACAAAGGACAGGTATACAAGGGGGCATTCGGAGCGGGTCACCATGTTTGCCATAGAAGTGGCCAAGGCAATGAAGCTTGATAAATCCTTCGTAGAAATGTTAAGGCATGCGTCGAGACTTCACGATATCGGAAAGATAGGAATCAATGACAGTATTCTTAAAAAACCTTCAAGGCTGACCGATGAAGAACAGAGCATCATGAAGAGCCATCCTGTTGTCGGTGAGAGCATTTTAAAGCCCGTCAGATATCTTTCCTCCCTTTTACCTGCCGTAAGGCATCATCATGAGCGCTATGACGGCACCGGTTATCCCGACAAACTCAGGGAAGAGGGTATCCCTCTCGAAGCACGGATAATTTCTGTCGTTGATGCCTTTGATGCCATGAGATCGAACAGGCCTTACAGGGACAAGATCGATATGATACCTGTTATGGATGAACTGGAAAGGTGTGCCGGCACACAGTTTGACCCTCATGTGGTGAAAGTGTTTCTTTCGCTCGTTGAGAATGAAAGCATGTTTGAAGAGGCTTATAATCTGTAAGTGCCGTCAGGAGTAATTCATGAAAAACAGTCTAAATGCAATGACTTTAAAAAATATTAACCAACACCAAAAAGGCTGAAACTTGAGAAAGAAAATAAGAAATTATGCAATATTAATGGTTATCCTGGTGCTATGGATGAGCGCCTCTGTTTTATGGACTTCCATGTCGATGTTTTCCGATTATGAAAAGGTTATTGAAAAGGAAAGAAACCATAAAAACTATCATTACTTTCTTATTGAATTTAATAAATCCCGGGAAGAGTTGTATAAATATGAGGCGGGATACAGTGCAGACCTTGGCAGATTCATGCAAACCGCTGAGGTGTCGAAGGAAATGCTCAAAAAAACGACAAAAGATGAAGCCCCCCCGGAACTTAAAGCTCAGTGGGATAGAATTGAGAGCGCTTTTACGGATTACATAAAGGATGCTAATGAATTTGTCTTATCGGGAGATGAAAAAAATAAAAAAGAGAAAATAAAAGCCATATCCGGCCTGGGGGATATTATTAGCGAATCCATGCAAGAGGTTGATAACATATCTGAAGAGATTATTACCGACAGTTATGCTGCCGACAGCTATGGCATGAAAATAACCAAAATCATCATTATACTGAGTATTGCCGTTATCATCATCAGTACCGTTCTTATCATTGTTTACCTGAGGTCTACAATTCTAGGACCTTTTCAGAAGTTCATCGACTCTGTCGACGATGTTGCAAAAAGCGGGGACCTTGGCCTTAGAATGGACGTTCCCAATGATGATGACCTGTCCAGGCTGGCTGAAAGATTTAATGATATGATGGACAATCTTGAAAAATGGGACCACGAATTGAAGCGAAACTATGTGGAGCTTCAGAAGGCGAATAATGAACTTCGAAATTCCTATGGCAACCTGGAAAATGTGACTGCCGAACTGGAAGAAAAGTCCCAGGAACTTTCCGAAGCAAATGAAGAGTTAAAGAGCATAGACAGGTTAAAAAATGAATTTATGCAGACCGTATCTCATGAATTGAGAACCCCTCTTACGCCGGTTATGGGCTATCTGGAACTTTTTCTAAATAATGATCTCGGCAAGATGACTCCCACCCAGTTTGAAATAATGAATGATATGTATCATTGCAGCCGCCGCCTCGGTTTTGTTATTGATTCTCTTTTGGAAATGCTTTCTCTCCAGGAAGAGCAGCATACGGAAAAGTTTGAATTAATAGAACCCGAATCGATAGTAAGGGAGCTTGAGAACCCCTTTATGGAAGATGCCAAAGAGAACAGACTCAAGTGTACCGTCGTCTGCCAGGATAACCTGGGCAACATTAGCGGTGCCAGGAAGAAATTGCTTCTCATGGTTCACCATTTACTCACAAATGCCGTAAAGTTTACACCTGAAGGTGGCGATGTGAGTTTTGAAACGAGACAGAGCGGCAAGAATGTAGAATTTATTATAAAAGATAACGGCATAGGCATTAATGATGAAAAGTTGAAAAGAATCTTTGAGCCTTTCCTTCAGGTTGACAGTTCCATGACAAGAGGCTATGAAGGAATCGGACTGGGACTGGCGCTTGTTAAAAGGATCGTTGAGATGCACCAGGGGAAGATCCAGATAGAAAGCCAGGAAGGCGTTGGGGCCGTATTTACCGTCTTCATCCCTGTTGTATAGGCGCTTTTTGTCAGAGAGAAAATTTTTTTATCTTGAGGGGGGAACGCCTCCCCCTTTTTTTGTCTTTAAAGGATTTCAGGGCAGGTAAAATTGTGGCTGTAAAAGTAATGATTGTTGATGATTCAAACTTTATGAGAAAGGCGACGGCTGCTATTCTGGCTTCTCATTCAAGGATAGAGGTAGCTTCTCTTCTTGGAAGCGGTGAGGAGGCATTACGCATGTTAGACAGTGTTAATCCCGATGTTATTACGCTTGACTTTAATCTCCCCGGTATGAACGGTCTCGAAACGCTGGAAAAAATCATGGAAATAAAACCGACGCCTGTCATTATGTTTAGCGGCTGTACGGAGAAAGGGGCGGATGTCGCGCTTAAGGCGCTTAATAAGGGCGCCATCGACTTTGTGGCGAAACCACAGGGCTGTTTGTCTCTCGATCTTTCCGCTGTTCGAGATGAACTGATTGAAAAGGTCCTTGCCTCGGTACTTGCAAAAGCCAGGATGAGGAAAAAAAGGGTTGAAGTCCGGCAAGTTTTGAAAATGCCCAAAGGAGCCAAGCTGGACAGTCCCCGCGAATCGATTCTTTTTATCGCTTCCTCTACCGGTGGTGTTCAGGCGCTGGGCAAGATCATTCCACTGCTTCCTGCCGCTTTTCCCATGCCTGTTGTCATCGTTCAGCATATGCCGCCGCTTTTTACCCGGTCTCTGGCAACAAGCCTTGATTCGATGAGTTCTTTAAAGGTGAAAGAGGCGCAAGACGGTGATGTCCTGTCATCGGGAAGCGCCTATATTGCTCCCGGAGGGTGGCATCTCAAGATTTTTAAAAGAGGATTGAAAAAAAAAATAAAGCTTGATAAAGAACCGGCGGGGAGTTCATTAAAGCCCTGTGCCGATGTATCTCTGGCAACCATTGCATCTGTTTACGGTAAAAACAGTCTCTGTGTTATCCTCACCGGCATGGGTGATGACGGTACTAAGGGCGCTGCTCTTATAAAAAAAGCAGGCGGCAGGGTACTTGCCCAGGATGAGGCCACTTCGACAATATACGGCATGCCAAGGTCCGTTATCCAGGCGGGGCTTGCTGAAGCTGCATTGCCTCTTGAAAAAATCTTGAACCACATCATTAATCTGCTCTGACTTTCCGGGTTGATATTTAATTGATGAACCCTTTATTAAAGAAGCCTGACCGCCCTTTTCCCTGTGCCAAATGATGGACAAAACTTTTGACACTGCCCTAAAAATTAAATACTATAGGTATTTATCTTTGTTTGCTTGTTTTGCATAGACCATCTTTTATTGTTAATATTTAAGGAGAAAATGAACAGAAAAGCTATTGCACTTATGTCGGGAGGCCTTGACAGCACACTTGCCGTCAAGCTTGTTGTCGAACAGGGGATAGAGGTTGTGGCCCTAAATTTTAAAAGTCCTTTTTGCCTCTGCGACGGCAATATGGCCGGTGGCGGCTGCAATTCTCATGCGCAGACGGCTGCCGGTCAGCTTGGCATTGAGGTTAAGGTTGTCCATAAGGATCTCGGTTATCTCGATGTGGTTAAAAACCCCAGGTTCGGTTATGGGAGCGCTATGAATCCTTGTGTTGACTGCCGTATTTATACATTTCAGAGTGCGAAAAAGTATATGGAAGAATGTGGCGCTTCTTTTATCATTACAGGAGAAGTATTGGGACAAAGACCTATGTCGCAGAGAAAGGACCCCATGTTTCTCATCGAAAGGGAAAGCGGCCTTGAAGGGCTTATCCTGCGTCCCCTTTCTGCCGGGCTTCTCCCCCCTACCATCCCGGAAAAGACGGGCATTATCGATAGGGAAAAACTGCTTTCCATACAAGGCCGGTCAAGGAAGGAGCAAATTAAGGTTGCCGACGATTATAAAATCGAGGATTACCCCTGTGCTTCGGGAGGATGCCTGCTCACGGAAAAGAACTTTGCTTCAAGGTTAAAGGATTCCTTCGGTCATAAGGAAAAACAGAGTTGGACCGATGTTAAGCTGTTGACGGTGGGAAGGCATTTCAGGCTGGGAGAAAATACAAAGGCCGTTGTGGGAAGGAATGAAATGGAAAACAGACGAATTGCTTCAATTGGGAGAAAGGGGACCTTACTGACACCTCATAATTTTTCAGGTCCCACCGTTTTTATTGACGGAGAAAATAATGACGGTATCATGGAAATGGCCGGAGGGCTTATGCTGCGCTTCAGCAAATTTGAAGGGGGAGATGTTGCCGAGGTGAAGTACCATTCGCCCCGTGGCGAGGGGATTTACCCCGTTTCCGGCCCATTGCCGGAGGCTGACGTCAATCGAATGTGGCTGCGTTGATCCATGGGCAGTCCTGAAGAGAAATATGAAAAATTAAAGACCCTTGTCCGAGACATGGGATCTCTTGTTGTTGCTTTTTCGGGAGGGGTTGACAGTACTTTTTTGCTAAAAGTATGCAGCGACATTCTGGGTGACAAGGTGCTTGCCGTTACGGCAACATCGCCCACTTATCCGGGGCATGAGTTTGAAGAAGCAAAAAAACTGGCCTCTTTCATTGGATGCAGGTATGAGGTTATCGAATCAAATGAACTGGAAATTTCCGGTTTTTCTGAAAACAGTCCGAGACGATGCTATTTTTGCAAGAGTGAACTTTTTGGATTGCTGAAAGAGAAGGCAGGTGATCTCGGTTATACCCATGTTGCTGACGGTGCTAACTGTGATGATTTAGGTGATTACAGGCCGGGAAGAGATGCAGCAAAGGAACTCGGCGTCAGGAGTCCTCTTGTTGAAGCCGGTATGACAAAAGAGGACATAAGACTTTTAAGCAGAGAACTGGGCCTTGCTACCTGGAATAAACCGTCTTTTGCCTGTTTGTCATCGAGATTTCCCTATGGTACGGGAATCACCTACGACAGGGTAAAGCGGGTAGAAAAGTGTGAAGATATTCTCAGGTCGCTTTCTTTCCGGCAATTCAGGGTAAGGTTTCACGATGATGTGGCAAGAATAGAGACGACAGTTGAAGATTTTGAGAAGTTTCTTTCTCCACCTGTGAGAGATGCCATTATCAAGGGATTTAAAGAGAACGGTTTTAGTTATATTTCACTTGATATTGAGGGCTACCGAACAGGAAGCATGAATGAAGCGATTGCCTGATTTTTTAGCCCGTATTTTTAAAAAGGAGATTAATTATTTTGGAGAATAATGAGTTTAGTCGGTAACCTTGAAGACCTGGGACTTGGTGATATCCTTCAGATTGTGAGCCTGAGCAGAAAATCCGGTATCCTTTTTCTGAATACTCCTGATAAGGAAGGCAAGCTTGTTTTTAAAGACGGGCAGGTTATCAGGGCCTTTTCAACGGATATTAACGAAGACCTTGCCGGTGTTCTCGTTGAACGGGGGTTGCTCGGCGCAGATCAGGCTTCCGAAACTGTCAGGCTTTATGAAGAAGGTGGCCGCCGGGAAAAGCTGGATAATATATTAACAGAGAAGTTTGGCATCGAGCAGGATAAAATTGATGAATTCAAAAAAGGCTGTATAGAAAAATCGGCTTATTCTCTTTTTGGATGGATATCAGGGAATTTTAATTTTGAATTAAAAGATGTTGATGAATATTTGACGGATGCCGACTTTTTTGTTTATGAGCATGGAATGAATCCACAATTTATTGCAATGGAAGGCACCCGCTTGCAGGATGAGTTAAGGCGGGACGGCGCTGCTGCCGGGGCGGCGGCGCCTGCCCCTGAGCCCGTTCCGGAAGCAGCGCCGGCAGTGGAAGCGCCCCCGCCGGTGGAACCGTCTTTTGCAGAAGAGGTTTTTCCTGAGGAGCCTGTTGAGGAAGTCCTTCCCGAAATTTCCGGTGAAGAAATAAAGGCCCTCCATGAGGAAACTGTGCCTGAAGAGCCGAAAGAGACGGTTCCTTCTGTAAAAGAGGAAATTTCTTTAGATAATATCAATAAAGGCGTTGTCATTATCGATGATGATCCTAATACACTTAATGTTATCAGAGATGGGCTAAGCAGCAGGGGATATGATGCTATCGTACAGGAAAAGACGGAATCAGCCCTTCATGTAATCAGTGAGCTAAGATCGACAGATGGCGCCGTCGTTGTCCTTGCAGACCTTATCATGCCGAGAATGGACGGGACGGGAATCCTTGGAGGCATTGAGACGCTCGAAATCTTAAGGGGCGGCTTTCCCGATATACCCGTTATACTCATGACCGACCACGTCAACCGTGATGCGGAAAAAAGGGCTGACGAAATGGGTGCTCATTCCTACATAGATAAACCCAAAAGAGCACAATTCGGTACGGAGTATGATCATGGCGCCGTTGAGAGTTTTCTTGACAAAGTTGCCTCTATTCTGGAACCCGCTTTTTCAGGAGAACTTAAAAAGGAAGAAGGGGGTATTCCCGCTGAAGCGTCAGGGCTTGTTGACCTTGCTGTGGGACTGGAAAAGGAGTTTGCCGCCGTTGGAGAGATTCTTCCTGAAGATGAAGGGCCGGCGCAACCTCCATCGAGCCCCGGCATATCCATTTTGAAATCGATGATAGAGGAATTAAACGGTCCCGAAGGCGGAAAGCAGATAACGCTTCTTACGCTCAGATTTGCAAGTGAACTTATGAACAGGTCCGTCATTTTTCTTGCCAAAAGTGACGGCTTCGAAGGGCTTGGCCAGTTCGGCATTGAACTGAAAGGAGAGATAGCGGAAAAGCGGGTGCGCTCCATGAAGATTTCAAAAGACATCCCTTCCATATTGAAAGATGTTACAGAAAGTCAACGAAGTATTACAAAAAAACTGGAAGACACGGAAGGTAACAGGTATATTATAGATAACCTTGGGGGCCATTATCCCTTCGAGTCCTACGCCGCCCCCATTATTGCCAATGACAAGGTTGCCGTCATTCTTTATTGTGACAATGTGCCTGAAGATAAGGAAATTGGTGATGCTTCGGCTCTGGATGTCTTTCTTATGCAGGCGGGGGTCGCCATGGAAAGGGCGCTTCTTGAAAGGAGAGTAAGTGAGATGTCTCATGCCTGATCTGATCTTCAACCCTGGAAAGGTAATGTAAATGGCAAAAAATGTGCTGATTGTTGAAGATTCTTCAACCATGCGTTCACTCATCGTTTCTACCGTGGAAATCCTCGATGATGTTGATGTCACTGAAACATCAAATGGCTTTGAAGCATTAAAAATACTCCCTCACAAGAAATTTGATCTCATTCTTACCGATATTAATATGCCCGATATAAACGGGCTCGAACTGGTCAAGTTTGTTAAAACCAATTCAGAATATAAGGAAATCCCGCTTATTATTATCTCTACGGAAGGGAGTGACAGGGACCGCCGGAGAGGGATAGATCTTGGGGCCAATGAGTATGTGATTAAGCCCTTCAAGCCGGAGCAGCTTCAAAACCTGATTGTTAAATACCTGGAACGCTAAACTATGGTAAAAGATAACGACAGTGATGATAAAGCGCTCGATGAGTTTATCTCTGAAGCGGAAGAAATTATAGAAAAACTCAACTCTGATTTGCTTGTGCTTGGCAGTGAAAAAGAGAATGCCCACCCTGATACCCTGAATAGTATATTCCGGTCTGCCCACACCCTGAAAGGACTTGCCGGCATGTTTGGCCTTACAAGCCTCACTGAGGTAAGTCACAACATGGAGAACCTTCTCGATTCTCTCAGGCTTGGGAAAGTGTCTGTTACCGACCGAATACTTGATGTCCTCTTTGAATGTATTGAAATCATTACAGAACTTGTAAAGGGCAATGAGGAAGCCTTAACGTCTGCCGGCAAAATCGAGGGCCTTTTGTCTACCCTTGAAAAGGCGATGAACAAGGAGCTGGAGCTTCAACGGCATTCTCCCATCGATTCCCTCAATATCGACCCCACTATTCTTGCCGTTCTGACGGAATATGAAGAACATCGACTGCTGGAGGGCATTAAGAGCGGAAAGAACATTTACCTTATTCACGCGTCTTTCAGTATGGATTCTTTTGATAAAGGGCTTGGCGATATTAACGCCAGTATAAGGGATCATGGAGAAGTGATATCGACCCTTCCCAGCGCCACCGGAGGAGAAGAGGGGGGGATACAGTTCGATCTCCTCTTCAGTTCCCAGAAAAGTTCCCACTTTATCGAATCCAAGATAGATAAAAGTGACGTCAGTATGACCATTGTTTCCGGTGATGGAACAGATCGGGAAGAGGCGGCCAAAGAGGAAGTAAAGAAAGAAGAGAGGGGTATTGAAACGACTTCCGTCAAGGCGATCAGCAGAACGGTAAGAGTCGATATATCTAAAATGGACCTCCTCATGAATATTATCGGTGAACTGCTGATTACAAAGAACAGTATGGTCAGTATAGCCGATGAGATGAAAGGGCTCCCCGGTTATCATATGCTTGCCAAGTCGCTTGACAGATCGAACAGGGAGCTTAACCGGAAGCTTGCCGAACTCCAGGAAGGGATGATGGAGATCCGTATGGTTTCTCTCGGCAATCTTTTCGACAGGCTTGCCATGACGGTAAGAAAAATTGCAAGGTCCAACAATAAAGAGGTTGATCTTATTATAAAGGGTGCTGATACCAAACTTGACAAACTCATTGTTGAGGAGATCGGCGATCCTCTCATGCATATTATAAGAAATGCCGTAGACCATGGTGTAGAACCTCCTGAATTGAGAAGGGAGGCAGGAAAGCCGGAAAAGGGGACTGTCAGGCTGAGCGCATTCCAGCGTGGAAACAATGTCATGATGGAAATAGAAGATGATGGCGCAGGCATAGATAAGGAGAAAATTCTCAGAAAAGCGAAACAGAAAGGTCTTGTCTCTGAAAGTAAGGAGGTTTCCGATGATGAAATCCTGGAACTGATTTTTACTCCCGGTTTCAGCACGAGTTCGGAAATCAGTGAAATATCGGGCCGCGGTGTGGGAATGGATGTGGTCAAGAACAACCTTACACGGCTTAGCGGGCATATCGATATTGAAAGTGAAAAAGGCCATGGCACCCTGAACAGGATTACCTTGCCCATAACGCTGGCCATTATACAGGCCCTCATTGTAGAGACGGCTTCCAGGACCTATGCCATACCGCTAAATTCGATCCAGGAAAGTCTGCTTGTAAATAAAAAAGAGATAGAGACGGTGGAGAAAAAGGAGGTCATTCAAAACAGGAATGCCACCTTGCCTCTTGTGAGACTTGAAGAAATCTTTGACCTTCCCGCCAGGGAGAAAAAAAAGGCTAATGACCTCTATGTTGTCGTCGCTGCCATTGCCCAGCACCGTTTCGGCATGGTCGTTGATAAACTTGTGGGAGAACAGGACATTGTTATCAAGCCCATTGGTGATGTTTTTAGCGGTATCAAGGGTATTGCAGGCGCCACTGATCTTGGCAACAACAAAACGGTTCTTGTCCTCGATGTAGCCTCTATTGTTGAAGAATTGACGGGAGTGTAATTTATGTACGAAGAATTTTACGGTTTAAAAGAACGTCCTTTCAGGAAGACACCGGACCCAAGGTTTCTTTTTATGAGTGGTGAGCACAGTGAGGCCCTTGCCAGGATGCAGTACGGTGTGGAAGAGAGAGAACTCGTTCTTGTTACCGGTGATATCGGGACGGGAAAAACGACCCTTTCGCGCGCGCTTATCGATTCTCTTGATGAGAGTTTTAAGCCTATCCTTATTATTAATCCCAGATTAAGTCCGACGCAGTTTCTAAAACTTTTGGCCCGGAGGCTCGGTATTGAAAGTCCGAGCTATTTTAAATCAGACCTCATTGATGAGATAAATGATATTCTTTTTAAGCATTATGAATCGGGCATTTGTCCCGTTATAATAATAGATGAGGCCCAACTGATTCCGGGAAAGGGAACTTTTGATGAAATCAGGCTTCTCACGAATTGTCAGCTTGACGACCAGAATCTTTTCTCCCTTCTTCTTGTGGGCCAGCCTGAGCTGCGAACGAGACTGGCGAGAAAACATTATGAGCCTTTGCTCCAGAGAGTGAGTATCCTTTATCACTTAAAGCCCCTTGATTTGAAAGAAACTGCCAGCTATATAGAGCACAGGCTCAAGGTTGCAGGCAGAGAGGAAGCGCTTTTTACAAAAGAAGCCGTAGAGGAAATATTCAAATATTCCGGCGGTGTTCCCCGAATAATTAATAATATTGCATCAAATTCACTTTTAGAGGGTTTTGGCAAGGAAGCAGACATTATCGACAAAGACATTGTTTTTAATATTGCATGTGATATGCAGCTCATCGATTAGGAGTCAACGTGGACCTCGTAGAAATCAGGAAAAAAGCGAAGAAGCTGAAGGAATCGAAGGGCAAGGGCAAGGTTGAAACTAAAGCGGAGGATGCAGAAAGTCAGGAAGGACTTGCCCCGGGCCTTGAATTGCCTGAAGAACCTGAAGCTGCGGCCGAAGCGGAGGAGGGTAAAGAAGGCGTCCGGAAAAATGCCCTGGCCGACCTTTCTTCCGGGGAAGGTGAAGAAGGGGGTGATCTTTCTCTTCTCACTGAAGAGGCGGGAAGGGAAGACTTTCTTTCCGGTGTACTCGATGCGCTTTACCAGGAAGAGTGTGAGGCGGAAGAAGAAGAGGAAGAGGATGATATTGAGGAGTTTCTCTGTTTCAGGTTATCTGATGAAGAGTATGCTGTTGATATCCACAATGTGGGGGAAATTATAAAGATAATGGATATTACAGAGGTCCCCAAGACGCCTGACTTTATGCTGGGCATTATATCCTTGAGGGGAGTTATTATTCCGCTTCTCGATTTGAGAATGAGGCTTTCTCTTGAAGTGACGGAATATACACCGGAAACGAGAATCATTATTGCTTCAAGCGGTGATACCAGGATGGGAATGGTTGTCGATGCCGTAACGGAAGTTGTGAGATTAAAAAAAGGTATTATGGAAGCGCCTCCTACCATGCTCACCTCTATTGATGCCGATCTCTTAAAAGGTGTGGGAAGGTATGATGAGAGATTGCTTATTATTCCGAACCTTACAAAAATTTTTGATATTAAAATGCAACTGTCATTGAGTTAATTAGGGGGTTGTATTTTGTTTTTCCGTCGATTTGGCGCAAAAGAGAATAAATTTTAGATAATATTAATGGTGCTTCTTCAGGATTGCCATGAATAATGACAAAGCAGGTAAAGAAATGGTTGCAGATGCCGATCTCCAGCTTATTCTTTTTAAAGTAAGCGGTGAGAGATACACCATTGATGTTATGAAATCAAAGGAAATCATCAAACCGCTCAAAATAACCCCCTTGCCTGATGTTCCCCCCTTTATTAAGGGGGTTATCAATCTGCGTGGTGCGCTTATTCCTGTTGTATCCATGAGTGAAAGGTTCGGGGCTTCTGTGGAAAAAGCTGAAACTGCCGGTACGGAGACAAGGATTATCATTGTTGCATTGAAAAAAATGGCTATTGGTATTCTCGTTGATTCCGTTGATGAAATTATCAGGGTGCCCTTGAAGGATATTCAGCCACCGCCTAGAATAGCTGAAGGTATCGATTCGAAATATATGAAGGGCATATGCAGAATGGAAGATGACGCCCTTGTCCTTCTCGATCTCGATAAAATACTGTCATCTGCGAAAAAGGTAATGATTGAAGGCCTGAAAGGGAGTATTTCCAAAAAAAAGAAAAAAGCCGATTAATTTCCCGGTTTCCCTTAATGGCGTCGGAAAACTATCAGGATACAGGAAGAAAACGTAATGATTGAGAGTGGCATAATTTATCTCCTGCCGGGCCTTTTGCTTGTTCCCGCAGCATCGTATTTAACGTACTTTTATACCAAAAAGCATGTCTCCAGGTCTGTCGAAAGTATTACCGCCTCTGTGAAAGAGATCGGTTCGGGAAACCTGACCGTTCATATCCGGCAAGGTGACGATGATGATGAAATATTTAATGAACTTGCCCTGGCCATCAATGAGATGACAGGAAGGCTTATCAATACGATCTCCAAATTGACTTACTCTGCCGGAAATATCGATAAAATGGCAGGTGACATTTACAAGGAAACTGCCGAGGTAAAAGATATTGCCCGGGACCAAAAAGAGGTGTCTCATGATATGGCTTCTTCCGTGAATGATGTTAAAAACTCCATTCAGGAAATATATGAAAGTATTGAAAGTCTTAAAATGGCGTCATCAGAAAGTATCGGAGAGATAGCCCTTCTTAATGAAGATGCCCGCATGATGGTGAGAAATATTTCTGAATTGAAACCGATTGTTGAAAAGTCCTCATTGAGGGTCGGTAACATGACGGGCTATGTCATTAATGAAGCCAAGACCATTAAAGGCCTGAAGGACCATTGCGAAAATGTCCTGAAGTCGGTAGAGGGTGTCGCCACTGCGATTAATGAGATGAATATTAACAATGAAGGGGCGGGTCTGCTGGCTCAGAAAGTGCTTGCCCATGCCGAAGTGAGTGCAAAAAAGGTCGAAGAAACGGTTAAAGGCATTGCACAAAGCAGGGAGATTGTCGAATCTTCATCGAGAATAATGGAAGAAGTCGATGAACGGTCAGATGAAATTTCAGAGGTTGTAGAGATTATCAATGGAATTACGGACAGAACAAAGCTCCTGGCCTTAAATGCCTCAATCATTGCTGCAGAAGCCGGCGAATATGGAAAGAGTTTTGCCGTCGTTGCCGATGAAGTGGAAAAACTCTCCAACATGATCACCTCTTCCACCGAGGACATTAAGGAACTTGTGGGCGGCCTGCAGTCATGGGCCGGCAAAGGGATTAGTTCAATGAAAGAAGGTCTTCATAGTATTGATGAGTCGGTTGCTCTTGCTGAATCGGCAGGAAAGACATTCGAAAAAATTTTTGAAAGCTCTCACAAGGCTGCCGACGCATCGGCCGGGCTGTTAGGCTCAGGGAAAGAACAGTCAACAGGTATATTAAATGCCTTCGAGTCGGCTAAAACGATTCAGTCAATGATAGGGAAGATTTCCGTACAATCTCAGGAAGAAGCTTCCCGGAGTAATGAAATTAACAGTCTCATGCATGATATGAGGGGACTCATGGAGAGGGTAAATTCTGCTGTTGAAAAGCGAAGCAGCAGTACGGAAATGATTTCGGAAAGCTATGAAGTTATTAATGAAATGCTTCACCATATACAGGAAGCATCGCAGCGGCAGTATGAAAAGGGAGAAGAGATCGTGGCAGGCACAGAGAGAATAACCAAATCTTCCGGGGTCAATGTTGACTCTTCAGAAAAACTGAATTCTCTTGTTAAACCCTTAAAGGAACTGAGCGCCATACTGAAAGAGGAGGTAGAAAGTTTTAAAATGTAGAGATAGAGGGGGTATTGTATTGATTTTATTGATAAAAAAGATAAGAAACATCTTGCTTTATCCATAAAGCTGATTGATAATTAATTGTTAATAGCTGCATTTTGATTAATTTCCGCCAGATCGAAGAAGGAGGTTACATGCTTGACGTTAGGCTGAGAACGAGGGTTTCACTAATGATGATCCTTGTTACTTCCATAGTGATAATTTTATTTGCCCTCATTTTAGGCTTCGATTTTACAAAGCGATATACCGTTGCCCTTCAATCGGAAGGGAAAGCCCATGCGAGCAGCCTTTTGAGAGAGGTGATTAATGAAATCTCCTACGGAATGGCCTTTTATTCCATTGAAGCTATGAACGCAAAATGTTCTGAAATTGAGAGTGACAATCGTAATATCGGCTACGCCATGATAACCGATTTAAAGGGGAAAATTATTTATCACAGCAGCGCCACGGAAAAGGGAAAAGGACGTCCCCCTGTGTGGCTGGAGGGACTTATCCAGGAGGGGGAAGACAAGTTTGTTGTCCAAAAGAGCACCTATCTGGGCAGCAGGTTTTATGATATTTCAATCCCTGTGGAAGATTCTTCCAATAAAGTTCTCGGTTATGTCAGTGTCGGTCTTTATGAAGAAGTCGTCTCTAAAGCCTTAAATAGCGCCGTGCTGATTTCCTTTATTATCGGAGTCCTGGCTATCGGTATTGTCGCTGTCGCCGCATTCCTCTTTGGCAGGGCCGTTGCTGACCCTCTCGACCGGGTGACGGTCATGTTAAAGGATATAGCCATGGGGGAAGGGGACCTTACCAAGCGACTCAACATTACTTCCCGCGACGAAATCGGTGAACTAAGCCACTGGTTTGATCTCTTTATGGGGAACACCCAGGCGATGATCCGCAAGTTCAAGAATACGACAAGCCAGATATATGAAGCGACAATGGCTATTTCTTCCTATTCTTCGGCCGTTAGTGAGGGCGCCGAGAGCCAGCACACTGCCACGGAAAACACCTCATCATCGATTGACCAGATGAAGGCCAACTTTTCTGAAATTGCCACCAATATTGATAACCTGTCATCGACGACGGAAGAAGCATCATCGTCTATTCTGGAAATGGCCGCATCTATTGATGAAGTGGCCAATATTGCCGAAGATTTTTCTTCTTCCGTCGATGAAGTATCGGCCTCTGTCGAAGAGATGTCGGTGACTATCAAGGAAGTGGCAGGCACTGCCGAGGAACTTTCCGTCTCGGCAGACAGCACCGTTGCATCTATTGGTCAGATCAGCGCATCGATCAAAGAGGTGGAACGGTCCGCCAAGGATTCTTCAGCCGTTGCCCAGGATGCTGCTGCTGATGCCGAAAAGGGGATGGCGGCTGTTGAAAAGACCATCGAAGGGATGAATAAAATTAAACTCTCTGTTAATGAGTCTGCCGAGATTATCAGGAAGCTTGGAGAAAAGTCGAGCGATATCGGAGAAATTTTAACGGTAATTGACGAAGTGGCGGAACAGACGAATCTTCTTGCCCTTAATGCCGCCATTATCGCCGCCCAGGCAGGGGAACACGGGAAAGGCTTTGCTGTCGTTTCTGATGAAATAATGGATCTTTCCGAAAGAACGGCCGCATCGACAAAGGAGATTTCAGGGCTTATCAAGGCCCTTCAGAAGGAATCCGATAATGCGGTAAAATCGATGGAACTCGGTTTGAAAAGAGTTGAAGAGGGCGCCGATCTTTCTCAGGAGGCGGGCGCTTCTCTTGAAAAAATATTGAATGGTTCTATTCGTTCCAAGGATATGATCAGCCATATAGCCGCAGCGACTGTTGAACAGCTGAAAGGGAGCACGCAGGTTAAGGAGGCTATGGAGAATGTCAACAATATCGTTATGCGGATTGCCCAGGCGACCTATGAGCAGTCAAAGGGGAGTGAGCTTATTGTCAATGCCACAGAGGCCATGAAAGATTCTACCGGTCATGTTAAGAGGGCAACCCAGGAACAGTCAAAAGGGGGCAGGCAGATTACGGCGGCCATAGAAAAGATTACGACGATGACCAACTTTGTAAACAGGGCAAGCCAGGAACAGGCCCAGGGAGTCAGTCTTGTTGTGAGAGATATTGAAGAGATAAAAAGGCTCACCGGTGAGTATGGAACCGCTGTCAGCGGTATGCATGACGCCGTCGAGTCACTGATAAGCCAGACGGAAGTTTTGGGCAATGAAATCAAAAAATTCAAGGTATGATTAAAACGATAAAAAATGATCATAAACTGTCCTAATTGCAAGGCAACATTCAATGTAAGCGCAGAAAAAATTCCGGATGGTGGTGGTAAGCTCAGGTGTTTCAAATGTAAAGAGGTATTTTTGGTTAAGGGGGGGGGACCTGATAATGGCGACAATGAAAAGCATACCGTTGTCATTGCCAATGAAAGTAAGGCTTTTTGCCAAACTGTCTCCGACCTCCTCGATGAAAGCGGAATACATCCGGAAATCGCCTATGACGGTGAGGAAGCGCTCCGTAAGATCAGGGAGTTGAGACCTGCTGTCGTACTGCTCGATGTGGCCCTTCCCAAGGTATTTGGTTTCGAGGTTTGTGAAACCGTTAAATCTGATAAAGATCTTGCCCCAATAAAGGTAATACTTATTGCAGCCATTTACGATAAAACCAAGTATAAAAGAAATCCCGACTCATTATATGGCGCTGATGACTATATAGAAAAGCATCACATTCATGATCGGCTCGTTGATAAAATATGGGCCCTTACCGATGAGAAGGGCGCCTTGCCTGCTCAAAGCCACGTGGCGCCCGATCCTGTCGTTGCTGCGGAAACAGAAAAAGAGGTCAGTAAATCCTCTTCCGAAGAGAATGGTGAGGACCATGAAAAGGCAAGCCGTCTTGCGCGAATCATCGTCTCTGATATAGCGCTTTATAATGAACAGCTGGTCAACGAAGGCATTAAGAATAATAACTTTTATGATTTGCTGAAAGATGACATAGAAGAGGGCCGAAAGCTTTTCATACAAAGAGTACCCAAGGAAATCAGGGAAAAAAAGGACTATCTGAAAGAATCTCTCGATGAATTTATAGACAGCCATGGAAAGACGCTCTAAACCATGACGCTCCCTTTTTTATGATTGATATAGAAAAGATAAAATCCCTTCTTCAGGTTTCCGACGAAGAACTCCGTATCAAGGGACTGCAATATATGGAGGGAGTCAGAAGCGATGAGGCAGTTCATCTTTTAGTTAATGCCCTTGGTGATGAAAGCTGGCGAGTAAGAAAAGCGGCCCTGCTCCTTCTTGTTGACTATGGTCATGCAGATAAACTCCTTCCTTTGCTCATCAACTGTCTCCGCAACGAAGATAATGCCGGTATGAGGAATGCCGCTATTGAAACACTGGAGCGTATTGGAGAGGCTGTTGTTGAATCGCTGTTCCCCTATATCGATGATGATGACCACGATTTAAGAAAACAGATTGTAGATATCTTAGGTGGCATCGGAGATAAAAGAGCCACTCCTTATCTCATTAAAGCGCTTTCTGATCCTGATGAAAATGTAAAATCTGCTGCTGCTGAAAATCTTGGCAGGATTGGTGATGACGAAGCCGTTAAATCGCTTGTCGGTTCTTTAAAAAGTAAAGACCTGCTATTATGCTATTCTGCACTGGAGGCGCTTTGCAGAATCGGTAAAAATATTCCCTCTAAAGAGATTATTCCCCTCCTGGACAACCCCCTTTTAAGAAAAGCTTCAATTGATGCGCTCGGTAACTCTGAAGAGAAGGCGGCCCTTCCTTATCTCATTAGTGGCCTCGAATCGAGATCCAGGAGTACGAAAGAGGCAGCCCTTCTTTCCCTCGTTAAACTTGTTGAGTCTCTTGGCAAGGAAGAAGAACTTATGGCTTTAATCAGGGAAAAAAGCGGTGTCTTGCCTCAACTGGTATCGTCATGCCTCAGTTCTGAAAATGAAGAGGTCTTGCTTGCGGTGATCAAGCTTATGGGGTGGCTCGAATCTATTGACTTCATCCCTGATCTGCTAAACTTTGCTCTTAATGAGGCGCTCATGCCTGCCCTTACAGAGGCTATCAGGGGTATTGGAATGAAGGGGGAGAAAATAATCATTGATTATTATTATTCCGGTCCTGATGAGATTAAACCTGCTATCTGTTTTTTTATCGGTGAAATCGGCTCGTCAAAGGGGGTTGGTCTCCTTCTCGATGGAGTGAAAAGCCCTATCGGTCATGTCAGGCATTCAAGCGCTTCATCGCTCGGCAAAATAGGGGATGACAGAGCCATACCCTTTCTCGCCCCCCTGTTGAAAGATGACTATGTCGATGTTCAGTCGGCAGCAGTAGGGGCCTTGTCCCTGCTGGCAAAGAAGTATAGAGAGAGTGTCCTTGTTCTGCTAAAAGAGGGGATCACTTCCGATTCTGCTGTTTTTAAAAGAAATGCCTCGCATGTACTTGCTTCCATAGGCAAAGATGGAAATGTGGACCTTGCCCTCAATGCCCTTAGAGATGAGGATGCCGTTGTCAGGAAAAATGCCGTTGATGCGCTGGGCCGCCTTGGAGGAGAGGAGGCCCTGGCTCATATTATTTTATCACTCAGTGATGAAGATAAGGATGTAAGAATGGCGGCGGCAGGCCACCTCGGTGAAATGAAGTGTAGGGAGGGTTTTGAACCGCTCGTTTCCCTTTTGCAGGATGAAGATATCTGGGTTAAAAGCGTTGCTTTAAAGGGCCTTGCCCATATCGGCGGCGAGGAAGCGGCAGCATTCATTTCAAACTTCCTCAATGATGATATCGGTCTTGTCGTCATTGCCGCTCTTGAAGCGCTCGGTTCATTATCTCTTCCCGGCTATGGTCCTGTTATGATGGAAAAAATGGAAAGCGCCGATGGAGAAATTGTAAAAACTGCTATTGAAAGTCTCTCCTTTTGGAATGATGAAAGCTTTCTGAAAAAACTGATTTTAATGCTTGATCATGAGAACTGGGATGTGAGAGCTTCAGCCGCCTCCCTGTTAGGAAACAAAAAGGTTGAAGGACTTGGAAAGGTGATGGAAGAAAAGCTTGCCATTGAAGATAATCCCATCGTCAGGGATGCCTTGAAAGAAGCGCTGCTCAAACTATCCTCATATTAATAATGCATCGGGGAGATTTTTTTGTTCAATAATCCTGAAAAGACCCTAGTCATGTCGGAAGTAGAGTTCTATGCAATAAGGGACTTTATCAACGGTCAATGCGGCCTTTATTTTGAAATCTCCTCAAAATATCTTCTGGAAAAAAGACTTTCAAGGCGAGTTCATGAACATCAGTTAAACAGCTTCAGGGAATATCATTACTACCTCCTTTATGATAAAGACAAGGCCGAAGAACTCAACAGGATCGTCGATATTCTGACGACAAATGAAACCTATTTTTTGCGGGAGGAATATCAGCTCAAGGCATTTAAGGATGAAATCCTTCCTGAACTGACTGAGAAAAAAAACGATAAGACTATCAGGATATGGAGCGCCGGGTGCTCCACCGGAGAAGAACCCTATACGATAGCCATGCTGCTCATTGAATCCCGTCTTTTTAATAACTGGAAAGTCGAGGTTATCGGGAGTGACATCTCTCAGAGGGTACTCCAGGTTGCGAGACGGGGGGGCTACGCCGGTTCCTCCTTCAGAGTCATGCCCGACTTTTACAAAGATCGCTTTTTTTATAAAGGGGAAGAGGGCAGACTGTATATTAATGATGAAGTGAAGGAAAAGGTGACTTTTGGGAAGCTTAACCTTCTTGATTCACAAAAAATTAATCTTATTCCTGAGATGGACATAATATTTTGCCGGAATGTCATTATTTATTTTGATATTGAAACCAAAAAGAAGGTCATCGAAAATTTTTATCGAAAGTTGTCTGATGGCGGTTACCTGCTGCTGGGCCATTCCGAATCGTTAATGAATATTACCACTTCATTTAAGTTGAAGCACCTGAAAAACGATATGGTTTACCAGAAGCCGGAACTGACGGCTTATGCTGATCATACTGTGAAAGAGGCTGTTGAATGAAGAAAACCAGGGTTCTTGTTATCGATGATTCGGCCTTCAACAGAAGAACCATTTCCGAAATGCTTGAGAAGTCGCCCCACATTGAAGTTATCGGGACTGCGTCTGATGGGGAAGAAGGTCTGAAAAAAGCATTTTCACTCAAACCGGATATTATTACTGTTGACCTGGAAATGCCCATAATGAACGGTTTCACTTTTCTCAGGCTTTTAATGAGCAGAATGCCTATTCCTGTCATTGTCGTCAGTTCCAGAGATGATGATGCCAATGTTTTTAAGGCGCTTGATTTTGGGGCCGTCGATTTTCTGGCAAAGCCCACGGCCAGAATATCAAGGGACCTTCTCAATATAGAAAAGGATATTATCTCCAAGGTGAGAATGGTATCCGAACTCCGTATGGATAATATAAAAAAAAGGGTAGCCCTTAAACAAAGGGTCTCAAGGGTCGCTAAGAAAGAGCAAAACTATATTGCTCCCCGGGAGGGTGGAACTTATGACGTCCTTGCAATCGGTTCCTCAACGGGAGGCCCTCCGGCCCTTCAGTCCATATTTACATCGCTTCCCAAAGACCTTCCTCTTTCTGTTGTCGTTTCCCAGCACATGCCTAAAGGCTTTACGCAGGCATTTGCAGAGCGCTTAAACCGATTGAGTGATTTACGCATCAAGGAGGCTGAAGACGGAGACGTACTGGACAAGGGAAGCGTGTTGATTGCTCCCGGAGGAACCCATATGACCTTATTCGGTAAAGGAGAGGATACGCTGGTACGCATAAGAGGTAAATCGTTGGATGATACCTATGCACCCTCTATCGATAAATTGTTTACATCCGTTTCGGAGAATTATGAAAGCAGGTCCATAGGGCTGGTTCTTACAGGGATGGGATCGGATGGAAAAAGGGGGGTCATCGATCTCAAGAAAAGAGGGGCTTATGTAATGGCCGAATCCGAGGAGTCGGCCATTGTTTATGGCATGCCCAAGGAAGCCGTCAATACGGGAAAGGTTGATAAAATCCTTCCCCTTGAAAAAATTCCTCATGAAATTATTAATTTATGTCATAACAAGGGATTGGGTTGACATCGATTCTTATGTGGTGTATATTTTTTTCAGTTCCAGAGTGCTTTTTAAATAAGCTTTAGGAGTCCCGTCATGAGTGACGCTGATAAGGATGAAAAAGAAGGTAAAGAGCCTCCTGAGCATAGAGGAGATGAGTTTCTTCAGACTTTCAAAAAGGGGTCTGAATTTACTCAGGACCTGCTCAAGGAGAATGAGCGGCTCAGGTATCGTATTGTAGAGCTTGAAGAGGCGGTTCGCGCCAGTGGAGGGGAAGAGGTACCTTCTAAAGTCCTTGAGGATAAAGTCAAAAAGCTTGAAGAGGAAAAAGAAGAGATTCTGGAGCGGATCAGAGAAGTTGAAGCGGAAAACCAGGATTTTGCCAATCGCTATGTAGAAGTTGAGGAGGAGAATAACAATCTTGCCAACCTCTACATTGCAAGTTACCAGTTGCATTCCACACTTGATTTTTCAGAAGTTTTACAGATCATTATGGAGATCATTATTAATCTTGTCGGCGCAGAGATTTTTGGTGTTCTCCTTTTTGATGAAAAATCCAACCAGCTTACGGCCTTCGCCACGGAAGGAATGGAAAAGGAAGATCTTCCTCCTGTCAAGATCGGTGAAGGAATTATCGGTGACGTCGTCAAATCGGGTGAAAATTATTTCAAGGAAAGTCTGGCTGAAACAGAGAAAATTGAACCGCTTCATCCCATGGTTTGTATTCCTCTCAAAATTAAAGAGAGGGTTATCGGCGTAATCGTTATTTATAAGCTCCTTCAGCAGAAGGATAACTTCAGGGATGTTGATTATGAACTCTTTACCTTGCTGGCGGGGCATGCCGCGACGGCAATATTCGGCTCAAAGCTTTATTCCGAATCAGAAAGAAAACTGTCAACGATCCAGGGATTCATGGATCTTTTGACCAAGTAATTTCCAAACTCTTGTGGAGGCACTATCCATATGGCTCAATATAACATACTCGTTGTTGATGATTCACCGACTATGAGGCAACTCATAGTGTTTGCTTTGAAGAGACTGAGAGATGTCAGTATTACGGAAGCGAACGATGGTGTTGACGGTTTGAAAAAAATATCGAGTGCCAAGTTTGACCTGGTTCTGACAGACATTAATATGCCCGTCATGGATGGACTGAAACTGGTCAGCCTCATAAGAGGTGATGCAACCCATAAAGAAGTTCCTATTGTTGTTATTACAACGGAGGGAGGCCAGGAAGATAAGGACAGGGCCATGGCGCTCGGCGCCAGTTCTTATATTACCAAGCCTATCCAGGCAAATAATGTGATGACTGTTGTCAAGGAACTGCTGAATATTTCCTGACATTCCTATTGCCTTTGATCGGGCTTTTTCTCTCCCCTTTTTTTAATTCCTCACAACTTATGTTCAAAATAATGCATTAATTCTTTAGTTGTTAAGGTATTTCTCTATGGAAATTCTTGTAATAGGCGCCGGCGAAGTCGGCTTTAACATTGCTGAAAGGCTTTCCCGGGAAAATAAAAATGTTGTCGTCATCGATTCCAGTGAGGCAAATCTTCAACGAATAAAGGATAGCCTTGATATTAAAACGGTCTGTGGAAGCGGCAGTAATCCCAAGACATTACTTGAGGCGGGCCTTAAACAGGCCGATATACTTATCGCCGTTACAAATAGTGATGAAGTCAATATGATTGCCTGTCTTATTGCCGGTTCTCAATCGAAGGTTCCCATTAAAATTGCCCGCATCAGAAATCCTGAATACTCGGAAAATACAACCATTCTCGATAAGGACCATCTCGATATTAATCTTGCCATCAGCCCGGAAAGAGAGGCAGCCAAAGTTATTCTCAAAACGCAGGATGTTCCCCATGCAAGCTCTGTATCAGAGTTTCTCGACGGCAAGGTCAAGCTTTTTAGTCTGAAAATGCGTTCCCCCTCTCCTGTTGAAGGAAAGGCATTGAAGGATATCTCCTTTCTTCATCCCGGGGAGAATGTTCTTGTCCCGGCAATTTACAGGGATGGCAGGATTATCATTGCCCATGGACAGGACGTTATTAAAGGTGATGATGAAATTTTTGTTGTTACGGAAAGTGATAATGTCAACAAGGTTGTCAGTCTCTTCGGTTTTGAGGCAGAAACGATCAAGAGGGTAATGATTGCAGGCGGCGGTAATATCGGTTTTTACCTGGCCGGCAATCTTGAAAAAAGAGGACTTAGCGTCAAGATATTAGAACGAAATGAGGAAAGGTGTGAAAAGCTGGCATCTGATTTGTCCAGGACAGTCGTTCTTAAGGGGGATACTTCGGACCAGACCATTCTCAAGGAGGAGAACATTGCCAATGTGGATTGCTTCATCGCTGTTACCAATGATGATGAAGCCAATATCCTCTCGTCGCTTCTGGCCAAACAGATGGGCGCAAAGAAAGTAATTACCCTTGTTAACAGGGCCGGTTATATTCCTCTCATGTCTACCGTTGGAATTGATGTGGCTGTCAGCCCGAGACTGTCCACGGTGAGCGGTATTCTGCAACATGTGAGAAAAGGCAAGGTCCTGTCCGTGACCTCTATCCATGAGGAAAATGCAGAAGCAATAGAGGTGATTGCGCTTGATACCTCTGATATTGTAAACAAACCGCTCAAGGATATTAAAGGTCCCGGGGGCGCCATAATAGGGGCCATTGAGAGGGAGGGCAAGGTGATTATTCCAAAGGGGGATGATATTATTCTTCCCGGTGACAGAGTTTTAATATTTACACTTCGTTCTTCTATTCCCGACGTTGAAAAAGCGTTAACTGTTAAAGTTGAGTTTTTTTAGTGCAAGTCATTTTTCTTTTACACAACATGAGCCTGCTCATTTTCTTTCTGGGCCTTTCCATGTCTTTGCCCCTTACCGTATCGTTAATCTATGGTGAACAGGACTTTAGCGCCTTTTTGACTTCCCTTGTTGCCTGCATGCTCTTCGGTTCCCTTCTCTTCCTATTTACCAGAAGGCCTAAAAGGGAGATCAGCCACAGGGAAGGCTTTGCCATTGTTGCCGTCGGCTGGATTATAGTCGCTTTTTTCGGAGCCTTACCCTATTTTTTGTCAGGCGCCCTGGCTAGTTTTACGGATGCCTTTTTCGAGTCTGCCTCCGGTTTTACAACGACCGGCGCAACGGTTGTTACCAATATTGAGGCATTAAACCATGCTACCTTGATGTGGCGATGTTTTACCCAGTGGCTCGGCGGGATGGGAATTATTCTCCTGTCCATTGCTATTCTGCCCCTGCTCGGTGTTGGCGGCATGCAGCTATACAAGGCGGAAGTGCCCGGACCGGTAACGGATAAGTTAAAACCGAGAATAGGGGAAACGGCAAAGATATTATGGAAAGTTTATCTCCTTTTTACTTTTGTCGAATTTATTCTCTTAAGGGCCGGTGGAATGGGTTTCTATGATGCCGTTTGTCATAGCTTTTCCACGATGGCAACGGGAGGGTTTTCAACCAAAAATCTAAGTGTTGAAGCTTATAACAGCGCTTATATTGATGGGGTTATTACCTTTTTTATGCTTCTTGCGGGAACCAACTTTGCGCTGCACTATCAATTTCTTAAGGGTAACTTTAAGGCACTCATCAAAGATGAGGAATTCAGGTTTTATCTTCTCATCATAATCTTTTCCGTTGTTCTTGTCATGGTGGGCCTTGTTCTCTTTGACGGTCATGGATCGCTTCATGCATTTCGCCTTGCTTCTTTCCAGGTTGTGTCCATCATGACGACGACAGGTTTTTCTTCTGTTGATTTCGAGCAGTGGACTGACGCAGGGAAGTACTTTCTTCTCGTCCTTATGTTTGTCGGTGGTTGCGCCGGTTCGACAGGGGGCAGTATTAAAGTAGTCAGGATCTATTTGCTATTAAAACAGGGCTATCGTGAGCTCTACAGGCTTATCCATCCTCATGCTGTCGTTCATGTCAAGTTTAATAAGGGCAAGGTATCCCCGGAGGTTATGGACGCTATCCTGGGCTTTTTCTTTCTTTACATGATTCTTACGGTTTTTGCCATTGTCATCATGAGTTTTCTGGGACTTGATATGATGAGTGCTATTACATCGGTTGCAGCGTCAATCGGTAATATCGGTCCTGGTCTGGGGACCGTAGGACCTTCAGATAATTTCAGCGCTATTCCCGGTTTTGGCAAATGGATATTGAGTTTTTGCATGATTATGGGACGGCTTGAGCTTTATACCCTCCTTATTCTTTTTATCCCCGAATTCTGGAGAAAATAGGGGTGAGCAGAGTTATTTATTAGGGGTTTTGCCTCTAACTTTAAGGTAGAATTTTTTCATAATGATTTGAAAATTCCCATAAATTGTTATAAAGTTAAATAATTGTTGACACAGATAGGTGTATATGATAGAAACTTTGACTTGTAACTCGTTGTTTGTTATATTAAAAGTGAATAAAATAATTATCAGGGAGGGGACGCATGGGGAAAGACTCCTATACCGTTATAGTTGTTCCTCAAAGGTCATCCAGTGTTAAAAGATATAAAGTGTCCAAAGGGCGCGTTCAGATCGTTGCAGCGGTTTCTGCGGCTATTGTTGTTGCTTTAGGCTGGCTCACCTACGACTATGTTGGTGTGAAGAATCAGATCTGGGTACTGAAGGAACTCAGGGAAGAAAATTATGCCCAGAAAGACCAGATAAGATCATTTGCGGATAAAATAACAACGCTTGAGACGCAGATGATCAAGCTGCGTCAGTTCGATGCCAAGTTACGGGTCATTACAAACCTTGAAAAACCCGGCGTTGGTGAGCAGTATATCGGTATTGGCGGTCCGGGGGAAAGCGCGCTCGTTGATTATGGCAACAGAAAAGATATGCTTATCCAGAAGATGCACTCTGAACTGGAAAACCTTCAGGTTGAAGCTGCGGTTCAGGAAGAGAGCTTTGTCGAACTGCAGGAGTTTTTGGAAGATAAAAAGTCTCTCCTTGCATCGACTCCTTCCGTATGGCCTGTAAGGGGTTGGGTGACATCGACCTTTGGAAAGCGTGTTTCACCATTCACTGGAACCTGGAAAATGCATGAAGGGCTCGATATTGCAACCAGGGCCGGCACACCGATTATTGCCCCCGCTGACGGCAGGGTAACTTTTGTAGGTGTTGAATCGGGCTATGGAAAATTGCTGGTTATTGATCATGGTTATGGTGTTATTTCAAGATACGGCCATAATTCAGAAATATTTATTAGAATCGGTGATGTCGTCAAAAGAGGGCAGAAAATTGCCGCTGTCGGCAGCACAGGCAGGTCAACGGGGCCGCATCTTCATTATGAAGTACGTGTCAACGGCGTTCCCGTTAATCCGAAAAATTATATTCTAAATTAATAAGTCAGTTATCTGCAGTTAAATGATAAAGGGAGGACCGCTGTCGGGTCACTCCCTTTTTTTATGTTCGTAATTTTTAAGGAGGTTTTGTCTTGATAGTAAGTAAACGTAAAATCGGGTCTCCATTCATCCTGGTTTGCTTAAGTTTGATACTCCCTTGTTTTCTTTTTGCCGCAGACTCTGTAAATTCGAAGGGCCAGGGTAAAGGGAAAAAGGCTCCCCAGTTGACACGAACCCTTATTGGAGATAAGACGGAGAGAGTTATTATAGATAAAGAGTCGGGGAAGAAGAGAAAACTATCTGTTGAGCTTATTGGGCGTTTTCAACATTATAACAGCCGTCCTGCGCATAATTCCGATCATTATGATAAGCATGTTTTTTCCCCAAAGTCAGTCCATTTTCAAAGTTCCGGCAATAAGGTTTATGTCAATGCATTGGAAGGGCTGGCGACAATAGCTTATGACTACAATAAGCTGGAAAAGCTGAGTGCAATTAAGCATCGCTTTAAAAAGGAGGATGCGTCACTCTTTGAAGCTATTCGGGAGGATAAACCTGTTTCTTTCCATGGCAACAATGGGAATATAAGTAATGTTTTTTGGGGTAAACCTGTTGAATTTGCGGAAACTCATAAGGGCAGGTACATTTGGGTCACTTATTATAGGAGAAGTTATGATGCTAATGCTTCCCTGCCATCTGCCGTGGCTGTTATAGATAGTTTAACTGATTCCATTGTACGCGTTATGCCTGCCGGGGCTATACCAAAAAGTATTGCTGCTTCTCCCGATGGTAAAAGAGTTGCAATAATCAATTGGGGGGAAAATAGTGTGGGTATCGTTAATGTGTCAACTGAAAGTCCTGCCGATTACCACTACGAAAAACTCATCGAGATCGAAAAAAAATATGTTGTAAAGGGAGATAAACACCTCAATAGGGACTCTGCCTGCGGCTATTGTTTAAGGGGTGGTGTTTTTACGCCTGACAGTAAGTACCTTCTTGTTGGTCGTATGAAGGGTGGCGGAATCGCAGTTATTGATATGGAAAAACTGCAATATATGGGAACCGTTTTTGGAATGAAACCGACACCCCGTCATATGGTTTTATCCCCTCATGGCGAAACGCTTTATCTGAGTTCAAATATCAGTGGATATGTTTCATCTTTTCGTTTGAATGACATTGTTGAGGCTGTCATTAAGGGGAGGAGAAGTATTAAAGCGCTTCATGAAGTCAGGACAGGTGTGGGAACAAGAACAATTCAGGTTTCCCCTGATGGAAGTCTCATTTTTGCGGCAATTAAATATGAAAGCCGCATCGCAGTGATCAGAACAGATACCATGGAATTGGTGATGAAAGTGCCGACAGATTCCTATCCCGTCGGCCTCGATGTTTCGCCGGAGGGAGATCAGGTTTGGGTTACAGCTCAGGGAGCAAAAGGTCGTGGAGGGAATTCAGTAAGTGCCTACAGACTAAGCGTTTCCGAGTTTAATTAATCGTTGAAATCCCCGTCCTCTGGGCGTGGATTCTTTACTTAACGCTCTTAATCCAGAAAATGGCAGTTGGGCATGAATTTATAGGGTAAGCTATTGCTTTAACAGCGCTTTAAAAAAATTTTAGTTTCATCCACAGGTTAAGAGGGTTTTTATTGAAAGCGTTCTGGAATCAAGAGATTGTGCCGGAAACCCTGATCCAATTGCCGCTTTTATTGTCGTATTTAGTGTGAAAACTCCCGTGAATAGCAAAAGCTCAGGGCTGCCTGAATTCGATGTTAAGTCGGCTACGATGAAGAAAATTCCTCGCTGCTTGTTTCAGGGGGGGTGATTTTTCTACATATTTAGCCGCAATTATTAGCACTTCATAAAAAAAGGGTTGGATGGTTTCCCATCCAACCCTTTTTCATTTTCTTATGTGGATAATCCTAGTAGATATCCAGCATGGTGTTGTAAACGTTGAACTTGCCTGTCGGCGCTACAAGACCGGTAATTCTGGTTTTTTCTTCAAGCGTTTTGTCATCGATGACGATGAGTGCGCCGTCTTTATCCCAGAGAGATATCCACATCTCATCACCTGCCTGGTTGTACTCGAGGTGAACAACCTTCTTTTCGAAGGTCAGCTCTTTTGGATCAGCCGTTGGATTGTTCTTGTCGAATACAGTGATCACGTTAGACTTGTTCTTGTTGATCGTGTTGTCACAGTAAACATTGTTACTCTTGGGATGAGTTTTGATAAAGAGAGAGTTACCGTCAAGCTTCCACTCTCTAACAACTTCCCAGGCCTGCTTGGGGTGACCTTTCGGATCCGTACCGATCATGGAAACAAGCCCTTCGCCAAGGTGAACCGTTGCCCATACGGGACCGAACTCGGGATCGACCCAGTTAGCGCCGCGGCCGGGGTGTGGCTTGGTGCCCACTTCTACGTTCTTTACAAGCTTTCTTTCAACCGTATCGATAACAGAGATGGTATCCCTCATATTAGCTGCAACGAGGAAGTATCTCTTGGTAGAATCCCATCCACCGTCATGAAGGAACCTTTCAGAGTTGATCTTGGTTTCAGTTACCGTTCCAACATTAACCTTGCTGTAGTCTACGAGCACAACGATACCGGCCTCTTTCAGGTTAAGTACCCACTCAGGCTCGTGGTGAGAAGCAACGATGGAAGCAACACGGGTTTCCTTTTTGTATTCATTAGTGTCATAAGTATAGCTGCTGGTACGAACGACTTTAATCGGCTCCAGCGTATCACCTTTCATGATGACATAGTGAGGCGGCCAGTAGTTACCGACAACGGCATATTTGTCATTGAAATCGCCCTTGGGACCCTTATACTTGGAAGTATCTATAGATCTTGCGTCGATACCCGTCTTGATTTCAGCTACAAGCGTAGGCGGATTAGACCATAGGTCGATCATAGTCGCTTTACCGTCACGGCCGATAGAGTACATATAACGGCCTGAAGCGGAAGTTCTCAGGATATGTACTGCAAAACCGGAAGGAAGAGTAGCGAGGATCTTCTTTTTATCACCATCGATAATAGAAACCTTACCGGCATCCCTCTGGATAACGCCAAAGAAGTTTTTCCAGCCATTGATTTGTGGTGATTTAGGCCTCTGCTCAACAGGAATATGAACCTTCCAGGAAGCTTTGATCTTCTTCATATCCCACTCAGGTGGCTGTGGCGGATCAAGCTGGATGTATTTGGCCATGAGTGTTGTTTCTTCCTTGGTCATGAAGCCGTCTTTACCCCAACCGGGCATGCCGCCGTCGGTGCCGTTGAAAAGAATATCTTCAAGTTTTGCGACATCTTTTTTGAGCGTTTTTTCAGGGGTGATGTTTGGACCCGTTGCACCCTGCCTGAGAGCGCCGTGGCAACCTGAACATCTGTCGAAATAAAGATCCTTCGCTTTTTCAAAATCTTCCTTTGACAGTGTTGCTGTCGCTCCTGCAGCGGGAGCTTTTTCCTCTTTCTTTGTTGCTGTTTCAGGAGCCTTCTGCCCCTGGCACCCTGCTGCAATCAGAAGAATTGCAAGTAGCGCCGATAATAGACTAAACTGTTTTCTCAATAACATTTTATTTTTTCCTCCTTTTGATTAATAAAATAAATTAAATTAGATTAAATTAAATTAAATTAAATTAAATGCCTCCTTTCGTTAATAAATAATCTGCTAAAAAGTATTAAATAAAACGATAGATTGTTATTTTAAGGATGGTTCCTTAAAAGTAGAAAAATATCTTATTATTTTCCATCTGTCAAGGATAGATTGCTCTTGATTTTTTACGGGGGCCACGATTATTCAGATAAGCCAAAAAAAAAAGCAGATAGCCCGTATTCTTACTCCTTTATATTGCAAAAAGAACCAATAGCTCCGCTTCTTGTAATGAAGTGCAATTTTATCCTGAAAATAGATGACCCGTCATTGCCACCTGATTTAATAAGAGATAGCTTAGCATAAAAAAACGTTCTTTATTATTCAGGAGAGGTAAAAAATATCCTTCAGGGGGCAGAATCCCTGAAAATGTCACGGGTAACTGCAACTTGATTATATTTAAAGTACTGTTGTACAATGAGAAACTTCTGAAAAAGCGTTTAAAAGACGGTAAAATAAGAGTACCGGGAGGCGTAATTGAAAGACATCAGGATTGAAAAGTATGCAGATACTCTCGTTAATTATTCAGTTAATGTAAAAAAAGGGGACATTGTCCAGATTGTTGCCAATGGAACAGGGGCCTTGCCCCTGCTCAAGGAAGTTTATATCAAATGTCTGCAAGTTGGCGCAAAATATGTTGACTATAATCTTGTTTTACCGGAGATCTCCCGCACTTTTTATAACCATGCCCATAATGATCAGCTTGCCTACTTTCCGCAGCATAAAATGGACTTTCTGAAAAAGGTCGATGTTTATATCGGGATTTCCGCCGCTGAAAACAGTATGGAAATGGCCATGGCTAACCAGGAAAATATTGCAGCCTATGACAGGCTTATGCGGCCTGTTCTCGATGAAAGAGTAAAAAATTCAAGATGGGTTGTTTGTCGTTACCCGACACATGGCGCAGCTCAGGATGCAAAAATGAGCCTTGAAGAATACGAAGATTTTCTTTTTGGGGCCTGTAATATTGACTGGAGTGAAATTTCCAAAAAGCAGGACAAACTCAAGAAGTTGATGGATGAGACCTGCATGGTAAGGATCGTTGCTTCCGATACGGACCTGACCTTTTCCATTGAAGGCATGGCAGCGCAAAAGTGTGACGGTCATCGTAATATGCCTGATGGTGAGGTCTATACTGCTCCCCTGCGTGAATCTGCGGAAGGTTGCATAAGCTATAACTGTCCGTCTATTTATCAGGGAAAAGAGTTTAATCAGGTCCGTTTTGAATTTGAAAAGGGGAAAATTGTAAGGGCTGCTTCTCCGGGAATGGATGTTGAGCTAAACCGTGTGCTTGATACTGATGAAGGGGCAAGATATATCGGTGAATTTGCCATTGGCGTTAATCCTAACATTAATAAGCCCATGCGAAATATTCTTTTTGATGAAAAGATCTTCGGTTCTATTCACTTCACACCGGGGCAGTGTTACGAGGCCTGTGATAATGGAAATAAAAGCGCCGTTCACTGGGACCTGATCAGAATTCTTAAGGGAGATGGAGCGATCTATTTTGATGATCAGTTAATACAAAAGGACGGCCTTTTTGTGCATGAGACGCTGCTTGACTTAAATCCATGAGAAAAATATAAACAGTATGATTAGATATTTCTTTTTAACTCTCTTCATTATTTTCTTTTCTGCATGTCTTTCCATGCCTGAAAAGCGGCGTTATTTTTGGCCGCCCCTGCCTGATACTCCGAGAATTGAATATATAGGCACATACGGGACGAGCGCAGACTTTCCAAAACTGACCCGGGGGGAGGTTTTGTTTGCCCGGCTTTTTGGTGAAGATAAAGGGGTGAGAGTTTTTTCAAAGCCCTGGGGCATTGCATCTAACGGGGAAGGAAAAGTTTATATTACGGACGCTCCTTTGATGGCCCTTATTATTTTCGATATGGCAGACCGTGAAGTTAAGGTCATCGAAGAAGTTGAGCATCCCTATGGTATTGCTGTTGATAAAGAAGGCCTGCTCTATATTTCATCGAGAAAGTATCATGCCGTCATGGTTTTTGATGGTGACGGAAAGGCGTTAAGAAGTTTTGGTGAGAATGAGCTTGTCGGACCTGCGGGCGTCGGCATCAACAAAGAACTGGGACTCCTTTACTGCGTTGACACCCTGGCGCATGACGTTAAAGTCTTTACCCTCAATGGTGATTTCCTCTACACCATAGGGAAACGGGGGAATGTGGAAGGCACTTTTAATTTTCCCACAGATGTTGATGTCGGTTCCGCCGGGCAGGTAGTCGTTGCCGATTCGCTTAATGCCAGGATACAGATATTTGACAAGGAGGGCAGGTTTGTCAGGGCTTTTGGTGAACGGGGTAAGGGCATAAGTGGTTTTCAGATGATAAAAGGCATTGCTGTCGATAGTGAAGATCATATCTACGTGACTGATGCACTGGCAAGTCATTTTAAAATATTTTCGATGGAGGGAGATCTTCTCCTTTTGCTTGGAGCGCCATCGACGGCCGGAATGCCGGGGGGATTTAACCTGCCTATGGATATTGATATTGATGACAATGATGAGATTCATGTTATTGATCAGCTGAATGTTTCTTTTCAGATATACCAGTATCTGAACAAGAAATATCTCGAAGCCAGGCCTGTCAGGTAGGGTATGCTTTCCTGCTTTCCTGTAACCAGGTTTTTTTTATGTAGTTTATCTCATCACTTCTGCTTTTAATATTCCCTTTTAGTTTTTCATCGACCAGTGTCTCTTTAATCTCTTTAAATAAAGGGCCCGGTTTTAATCCCAGCTTCATTATTTCCTGACCTGTAGTTTCGATGGAGGTTTCTTGTAAATCCCTTATAAATAGTGATATTCTTTCCCTTATTTTTACATCCTTGCTATGGGCCATCATAAAAAGCAGTGTCTCTACTTGCTGGTGCATAAGTGTATGAAAGAGCGTCAGATCATCAATCTTTCTTTTGGATAATAAGGAAGTATTTTTTGCAGACTTCTTTTTGATTTCTATTATCTTGTCGCCGAACTTTGAGGCAATGCCAATATTTTTAAGCATGCCTGCAACTTCATTGGTGTTCAGGTTTTTCAACATTGCCGACAGGTATAAAATCCATAGTTCATAGCCCTTTTTCTTAAAAAGCAGATCGTACCAGTCAGTTACTTTTTTGATTTCCCCGAAAAGTTCCTCCGTATCACTGCCGATCTTTATTTTTGGATGGATGAAACGCATAATGTCGAGGGCCTCCATTCTTTTCAGCGCCCATAGGGGCTCTTTTTCCCTGATAATGATCTTGAGTTCATTAAAGATGCGGGAAGATGATACCTTGTCGAAAAAATCGAGTCTTGCAGCGCTTTTTATAAGTGAGAGGGTCTGCTTGCCCAGGTGAAAGCCGAGCCTTACTTCAAACCTGACAGCCCTGAATGCCCGCGTTGGATCTTCGATAAAACTAAGGCTGTGAAGTACCCTGATAACCTTTTCTTTTAAGTCTCTAAGCCCTCCGAAGTAGTCAATCAGTTCGCCGGCGTTACTTTTATTGAGTCTGATAGCCATACTGTTTATGGTAAAGTCCCGTCTGTAAAGGTCCATTTTTATGGAAGCCGCCTCTACCGTCGGCAGGGCTGCCGGTCTTTGATAATATTCCATTCTTGCCGAGGCAATATCCAGCTTGAAGCCGTCTTTAAGCACAACGACTGCCGTACCGAATTTTGCGTGGCTTTTTACCCTGCCTCCAAGGGCTCCGGCCAGCGATTCGGCATAGTCGATGCCGTTGCCTTCAACGACAATATCAATGTCGAGATTTTCCCTGCCCATGAGAAGGTCTCTTACAAAGCCGCCTACAAGATAGGCGTTAATGGCTGACTCATCGGCGACCTGGCCTGCTTTTTGGAGGATTTCCTGGATCCAGAGAGGGAGCCTCCCTTTAAGAATTCCTTTCAGGTTTCGCCTTTGAACTTCCCTGTCTGTCTTATGGTAAAGCCTTTTTGATTCGTCATGCAGTATTCTCAGAATATCGGTGCGGGTAATGCAGCCATTAATGCTCTCATTATCGATGACGGGGAGAAATCTCTGGTTTCCATCGATGATAAGTTCCTGCACCTTTGAAAGGGGCGCCTTTGCACTGACTGTGGAAAAGTCGCTCGTCATGATTTCACTCAGTTCGTGGCCGGCAAGTCCGTGATAAAGCGCTTTTCCTATATCCTGTCTCGATACAAGACCGGCGAGCTTTCCCTTTTCCATGACAGGGAGTACATTGAGGTTCAGCTTGGCCATAATTTCTTTTGTTGCTTCCAGTGAGTCATTAACTTCTACCGTTTTAACGGGTGAAGACATGATATCGGCTGCACACCTGATTTCTCTGACTTCATCTTTCAGGATTTTCAGAAGATTATCCTCTGCTTCTATGAGGGTCAGCTTCTTGATTGTTGCCGAAGCAGCCGTAGGGTGACCGCCTCCGCCGAGTTTGGAGGCAATCTCTCCCACATTGACTTCCCTTACCCTGCTTCGGGCAATAAGATAAATTTTGCTGTCCATCCTTATGAGCGCAAAAAGGACATCAATAGTCATCATTTCCATCATTTTGTGAACAAGGGCGGCTGCATCGCCCACATATTTTTCTGCCGACGCCCTGGTAATGACGATGTCTGCGCCTGCAATCCTGTGAGTAAGGGCCGTTGAATTGAGTTCGTTAAGAAGGGCGACCTCTTCTGCGGACATTTCTCTTCTGATCGTATCCGATACGATTCTAAGATCTGCTCCGGCAGAAAGGAGGTAGGCCGCCGCCTGGTAATCTTCCGGCCTTGTGGAAATGAAGGAGAGGAAGCCCGTATCTTCATAGATGCCAAGCATTAATACGGTTGCCTCTTCGGGGCTAAGGGTAAATCCTTTTTTTCTCAGCACCTGTACCATGATGGTCGTTGTGGATCCGTATTTTTCCGTTATTTCAAGGCTGCCGCTAATGTCGTCGTCAGATGAGGGGTGATGATCGTATATATGGATATCGAGACCTTCTTTGCCTATAATGGAAGCAAAGGCGCCGATTCTTCCTTTTTGCCTTGTATCAACGAGGATAAGGCGGTCCACGTCATTCATATTTACCTTGTTCGGTTTTACCTGTTTAAAGTCCGGGATGGGGTAGTTATGGAGAAATTCTCTGACCGATTTTTCAACGCCCGCAGGAAAGACGGTAATTGCGCCGGGGTAGAGCTTTTTGGCTGCAATCATGGAGGCCAGGGTATCAAAGTCTCCATTGGTATGGGTCGTAATTACTTCCATGAGGTAAATCTATCATAAATCATAAGTGAGCCATAGCGTAAAATATAACCTGGAAAGGGCGCTTGACGCATGGCTTCCGGTGCAAGGTGCCGCTTTTGCAGCAGGATTCCAAAGCGCCCCTTTCGTGATGGTGAAAGCAAAATTATTTGAAAGCATTGTAAAGCGCATATGTTACACTTAAATATCATCATCATCCGTCCCGCAGCAAGCGGCGGGGTATGAAGGGCGGTATAATATTCCCCCTGCTTAAAGATCGTCATTGACAGGGATACCCTGCCGGGAGATTCTAAAGAGAGGAGAAGAGCTATTGATGGAACTGAACATACTCTGGCCGGCCATTGCCGCTATTGCCTTGCTTATCCTGGTGAAGATGGTCTACGTTTTTTCAATGGTAATTGCACTTCCCAGGACGGGAGGCGCTCTTTTCTGTTTTACCCACAGTTCAAAAATAGATGCTGTTCTTGATGCCATTCCGATGAAAAAGGGAGATAAAATAGTTGATCTCGGTTGTGGTGACGGTCGTTTTCTCGCCGCTGCCGCAGGGCGATACGGTGTTACAGGCAGGGGGTATGATATTAATTTTCTGGCTCTTTTTATGGCTCGTGTGAGGCTTCTTTTTGGGCCTGCCGGCGTTTTAGTAAGTCGAAAAGACTTCTTTAATGTTTATCTTGGTGATAGCGATATTATATTCTGCTATCTCTTTCCCGATGTGATGGAGAAACTTGCCCTCAAGGTGGATAGGGAAATGAAAGAGGGTGCCTTGCTGATAAGCTGCAACTTCCCCCTGCCCGGCTGGTTTCCTGAAAGCGTTATTACTGCTGATCATCGTGTACAGAAAGATCCTGTTTATGTTTACAGAAAAAAGTAAAGTATCGAGGCGCCCCGGAGGCCTGTCATCTGATGGTCCCCTCACAAAGGGGGCAGAGCCCCTCATTGGAGGAGATGATGATGAAAGGTAAATTTGATATTTCCCGCCGGTTTTTTTTATTTCCTGTCAGCTTTTTTATTCTTATGCTTTTCTTTTATTCCGCCTGTACAGGAGCGACAAAGGGGGTCGGAGGGTCCCATCCTCAACTGGGTAAAAAAATATTGAAAACGGCCAAATCGCAGATAGGAAAAAAATATTGTTTCGGGGGACGATCGCCAAAAAAAGGTTTTGATTGTTCCGGTCTGGCCTGGTGGTCACATAAGATGAATGGAATCAACATTCCCAGACAATCCTGGGACCAGTATGGTCAGGGAAAGAAAATTTCCCGTAAAAACCTGAAACCCGGTGATCTGCTTTATTTCGAGACCTACAAAAAAGGGGCCTCCCACGTTGGCATATACGATGGAAAGGGAGGTTTTATCCATTCTCCGAGCAGTGGCAAAAAGGTACAAAGAACGAGCCTTTCAGATTCCTATTACAAAAAACGTTATCTTGGCGCCAGAAGGTTCTGGTAAAGGCTTTCATCAGCACTTTTTTCGGAAAAAGGCAACATAACAGGTGAAGCCGTATTTCTTTTGTGTTATAAACGTGAAAATGGTAAAAAAAGCAGGAGATTTGAAAAATATGAAGGTCCGGTGCCGTGAATGAAAATAAATAATGGCCCCCAAAAAAGCGTGCTCTTCGCTGTTCTTATTATAGTCATCACCTCTTTTAGCGGCGCTTGCGCTTACAGGGAGACAATAAAGAAAAGTGACATTAAATATATTGGGCCCGGTGACGTGTCGAATGCAGCGGTTGGCGAAATCTTTTTTTCTTACCGGTTGGCAGGGGAGGGAGGGAAAAATAAACCCGGACAATCCTTCGATATTTCTGTCATCAGATTAAATGACAGGGAAATTATTTTTAAGCAGGTAAGTTACGATAAAAAAGGGGATAAGGGTGAGTTGATACCACTGCAGGGTGTGAAGACCTATACCTTTCCCATGACAATAAATAAGATAAGCTTCATGGACTTTACCTTTGTCATTTTGTCCGTTCGGGAGGGGAGAATCAGCTATAAACGCATAAGATAATTTTCCGCCTCTTTTTCAATTGATCCTTTCAACGTTGGGGACGCTGCATTTGCTTGACATAGAGATCTCATTTATTATAGAATCGCTCACATGATGTCAACGGAAATCATTATCTCGGCAGTTTTTATCATCGGACTTATCATTGCGCTCGATCGTGGCGGAAGGTTTTTGCAGAAAGTTTCTCCGCAGACGCTGACCTATATCGATTATGGTTCCTTTGTTGTTGCTATCGGTGCGGGGGCGCTCATGTATCTCGGCAGCGGAGGTGTTATTATTAAGTATATCCTGCTAATCTCTGTCGTCATTTATTTTATCGCCCTGCGCTATACGTCGCATAAGGACCCGACAGCGCAAGACTAGTTATTCTCCTTTTGCAGGCCTGTCTTTTCCCATCCCCTGAAGAGGCATTTCGGTCTTCAAATCTCCTTGACGCGCTCTTTTTCTGTTGTTATCCTTTTTTGAATCTTTTTAAGCACCTAATTATCGTAAGTTGAGGTAGCCTGATGGCACAATCACAAGATACCGACTTTGTAGAACGACTGAAGGCCAAAGAAGCTTCAGCCATGGATGAGTTGGTAGACGCTTATAGCGACAAGATCTATCATCTTGCTATGGGCCTTTTGAAAAAAGAGCAGGATGCTGAAGATGTCGTTCAGGATACCTTGCTTCAGGTCATTGAAAAAATCCATACCTTCAGGGGTGAAGCGGCGCTTTCAAGCTGGATTTACAGGATTGCTATCAATTTTTCCTATATGAAGATCAGGAAAATCAAGAGGCACGACTACATACCGATTGAGGAACACATGCCCAAGTTTGAAAAAAGCGGTATGCACGAGTACCCTGTGAGCAACTGGGCCGATAAAGCTGATAACCAGCTTGTCAGGAAAGAGATGCGTCAACTCATCATGGAGAACATTGATAAGCTCTCGGAAAAATATAAAACCGTTTTGGTGATGAGAGATATTCAGGGTTTATCAACGGAAGAGGTTGCAGATGCGACGGGCATGACTATTCCTGCCGTAAAGTCGCGGCTGCACAGGGCAAGGCTTTTTTTGAGAGACAGGCTGGCCCGTTACTACAAAGGATAGAGAAGCGTTATGAGATGCGAAGACCTGATAGAATTGATCAACGACTACCTTGAGGGGGAAATGAACCCTCAATTCAAGGAAGAATTTGAGCGTCATATTGATGACTGCTCATCATGCCTTGCTTTTTTTGAAACCTACAAGAAAACAAAAGAACTGACCGGTGAGATCTCCTGCAAGGAGATTCCTGACCAGGTTCAGAGTCGAATCAAGGACTTTCTTAAGTCTAAACTCACTTCCAAATAATTATTCCCTTTTCTGCTATACTTATTACATCTCCTGGAATAAGCGGGTAGTGTCCCGCTGGAATGACGCAAATTAATCAGGGGGGGTGTATGGATTGCCGCGTAGAAAAAGATACCCTTGGTGAAGTCAGGGTGCCAATGGACGCCTATTATGGCGCGCAAACGGCGAGGGCCGTTGAAAACTTTCCCATTAGCGGCTTAAAGGCCCACCCTGTTTTTATCAAAGCCACTGCCATTGTCAAATACGCCGCCGCAGAGGCAAATATGGACTGCGGCGCCCTTGACGCCCAAAGAGGCAGCGCCATAGCAGAAGCGGCCAAAGAGGTTACTCATGGCAAATGGCATCGTCATTTTGTCGTTGATGTTTATCAGGCAGGTGCCGGCACTTCCCACAATATGAATGCCAACGAGGTTGTCGCCAACAGGGCCATAGAAATACTGGGCGGCAAAAAAGGGGATTATTCCCGCATCCATCCCAATGATCACGTTAATATGTCCCAGTCGACAAACGATGCTTTTCCTTCCGCCATGCGGCTTGCCGCCCTGATGCTGGGAGATGAGTTTCTGGAATCGTCGGCAACGCTTATAAAGGCTTTTGACCTTAAGGCCCGTCAATTCTATCCTCTTATAAAATCGGGAAGAACTCACCTTCAGGATGCCGTTCCCGTCAGGCTGGGCCAGGAATTCAGCGGCTATAGTGAGGCCTTGAAAAAATGCAGGGAAAAGATCCTTTTCGCTCTCCATGCCCTTCGCTTTACCGGTCTTGGCGCCACGGCCGCCGGAACAGGGGTGAATACGCCGGAAGGCTATCGGGAAGCGGTGGTCCCCTATCTGTCGGAACTGTCCGGCCATAAGATAGAAAAAAGCGCCAATCTTTTTGAGGCGACTCAGAGTATGGCCGACTTTGCCTTCCTCTCTTCATCGCTAAGGAACCTCGCCCTTGAAATTACACGCATTGCCAATGATCTTCGCCTGCTAAGCTCGGGGCCAAGAACGGGCTTTGCGGAAATTATCCTTCCTCCCCTGCAGCCCGGTTCATCCATCATGCCGGGCAAGGTCAATCCCGTTATGGCTGAAGCCATCAACATGGCGGCCTTCCAGGTCTGCGGGAACGATCATACCGTCGCCATGGCTGTTCAGGCAGGGCAGATGGAGCTTAACGTCATGATGCCGGTCATTAATCACAATATACTTGCCTCGCTGGAGATACTCAAAAACGGCATGACCCTGCTGGCAAAGCGCTGTATCGACGGCATAATTGCCAATGAGGACCGTTGCAGGGACTATGCGGAAAAGACGGTGGGCCTGGCCACCTTTCTAAACAGGCATATCGGTTATTACAAAGCAGCGGAATTATCGGAAGAGGCCCTGAAAAAAGGCCTTACCATCCGTGAATTGGTTATAGAAAAAGGCATTCTTGCTAAAGAGGAAGTTGATAAAATATTTGATGTTAAAAATTTGACGTAAGCCGAGTTTTTTAAGGGGTTGTGCTGGAAAGCTTGCGCAAATACAGATTGAGGAGTTTCTTTTATGGAAAAGTGGCGCTGCACAGTATGTGGTTATATTTATGATCCGGCAAAAGGAGATGACGAGGCTGATGTCCCCCCCGGCACGCCATTCGAAGACCTCGATGAAGATGAATGGCTATGTCCCATCTGTGGTATTGATAAAAGCGGTTTTGAAAAAATAGAGGAATAAGCGGTCCTGGCCTGAAATCCCGGAGTATTTTAACAAGCTGTCGGGCTTTCTCAATCGCCAATGGGAACTCGTCAATGGTATATTTCTTTCCCCTCCCGCAAAAAAAATGAATTTAAATGAGAAATATGTGTCGCATTTTGGTTTTTAATGTGATATAAGAGTCAATAAATTAAAAATCAAACAAAGGAGGTTTATCATGAGTCACAAGATGAGGTTGTTTTTAACAATGGTTCTGTCCCTTTTGCTTTTCAGCGGGCAGGCAATGGCTGTCGAACCGGGGTGTATTGATAATGATGGGGACGGTCACGATGCGGGCTTCGCCACATATAGCGGTGGCACAAACTGTACATGGAGCGATTGTAATGATAATGATCCGAATATCTATCCCGGCGCCGCCGAGATCTGCGGTAACAACATTGATGAAAACTGCAATGGTATGTCCGATGATTCCTGCGCCATAGATTGCTCAATTTATGATACCGATGGTGACGGTTTCTACGGTTTTAGTCTGTATACGGGCCAGTGCTACCCTAGTGACTGCAATGATAATGATCCATTAATTTATCCCTATGCAACGGAAATCTGCGGCAATGGCATTGACGAAAACTGTAACGGCAACTTTGATGATACTTGTCCACCCCCCGATAATGATGGTGACGGTTTTAACGCGGATTATGATTGTAATGATAATGACCCGAACATCTATCCCGGCGCTGCCGAAATCTGCGGTAACGGTATCGATGAAAATTGCAATGGCCAATTCGATGATCCCTGCCCGGTAAACTGCGCGGATTATGATCTCGACGGTGATGGGTTCTATGGTTTCAATCCATATTCGAGCCTGTGTTTCCCCGGTGATTGCGATGATTCCGATCCCTTTATTAATCCCCAGGCTTCCGAAGTGTGTGATGATACGAAGGACAATAACTGCAACGGTTTAATTGATTGCCAGGATACGGTCTGTGAAACAGATCCTGTGTGTATCCCCTGTACCGATGCCGATGGTGACGGTTACGCCGTTGAAGGGCTTGATTGCGGTCCTATAGATTGCAACGATGCCGATTCCGGGATTCATCCCGGCGCTGTCGAGGCTTGCAGTGATGCGACAGATAATGACTGTGACGGACAGATTGACTGTGCAGACGGCAACTGTACAGGTAGTCCGGCGTGCCCTGTCTGCGTGCCTGAGGTCTGTGATGATGGCATTGACAATGACTGTGACGGCAAGGCGGATTGCTCCGACAAGGGGGATTGCCGCAAAGACCCTCTTTGTACCGGTGGCGGTCATTCCGAGGGCAATGGAAACACATGCAGTGATGGAATCGACAATGACAGTGACGGCGCTGTTGATTGTGCCGATTCAGACTGCGCTAATAACAAAGCCTGCAGATAATTAAATAAATATCTACTAAGGGGGGAGCCTTTTGGCTCCCCTTTTTATTTTGCTGCAACGCTTCTTTGCAGCCCCCAAGAGTCTCTTTGTTTCGCCCTCTTCAATATGCTATATTCCTGATTATACCGTTTACAACGTAAGGAGCATTTTTTCATGCCGTCCATTATCACCTTAACGACTGATTTCGGTCTCCAGGACAGTTATGTGGGAGAGATGAAGGGAGTTATTTATTCCATTAATCCCCCGGTGAATATCGTTGATATTTCTCATATGGTGGAGCCGCAAAATGTGCTGGAAGGGGCCTTGCTTATTTCCAATTTTTATCATCTCTACCCCAGGGGGACCATTCACGTGGCTGTCGTCGATCCCGGCGTCGGATCGGAGAGGCGCGGCATTTTGATTGAGACGGAAAAGCACCTCTTTATCGGTCCCGATAACGGGCTTTTTACTCTGGTCCTTAAAAATGAGTCCATTAAGCAGATTATTGAACTGTCCAATAAAGACTATTTTAGAAAAGAGGTGAGCGCCACCTTTCACGGCCGTGATATTTTTGCACCCGTTGCGGCCCATGCCGGCCTGGGAATAGCCCCCGGTTCCCTGGGCAACATCATTGATAATCCCCAAAGGCTCAGCATTCCTGCTCCCTTCAGGTCCGATCATGAGATCGTCGGAGAAATTCTCTTTATCGACGCCTTTGGAAACGCCACGACTAACATCCGCCAAAAAGACCTTGCCGGAAGGGATTTTGAAAAAGCCAGGGTCGTGATAGACCACAGAAAAATTAAAGGGATAAAAAGGACATACAGTGATGTGGAAGAAGGGGAACCGCTGCTGCTTATGGGTAGTTCAGGCTGTCTTGAAATTGCCATGAATCAAGGTGATGCGGCAGAGGAACTGGACCTTGAAAGGCGTGATAAAGTGAAGGTCTTTTTTTAGTCGCATAATTAAGGGGATTGTAAAAACCAGCAGCCGGCAACTTGCAAGCCTCATTTCTGCCTTCATGCTTATTTTAAATAATCGGCGGATTTTGATTGATAATGGTAAAAAATAATGTACGCTTTTATAGAAGCCTTTTATCTGCAGGGAATAAAAAAATAAGTTCTAATGCAAACTAATAAATTATTGAAGGAGCATAAGCATGAAAAAGATTCTTATTGTTGACGACAATATGCTGATTCGAAATATTACCGGTGATATTTTGAAAACACTCGGTTATGAAGTAATCGATGCCGACGATGGCTATGAGGGCGTAAAAAAGGCGCAAAAGGAAAGCCCCGATCTGATTCTTATGGATCTCAACATGCCTGGAATGAACGGCATAGAAGCGATGAATAAAGTGAAAGAAATTCCGGGACAAGAAAAAATACCTGTTGTAGCGCTTACGGCAAGCGCAAAAGAGGATGAAGAAGGCAAACTCCTGGGTGAAGGTTTTGACGCATATATTATGAAGCCTCCCGCTGTGGAGGTCTTGACTAATATTATCGAGGATTTATTGAAGTAAACATTCAATGTTTATAAGCAGCCTCTAATCGTTGCCCCTTTTTTTGACAGGATTGAGAGGATTAACCGGATTTTAAAAGCTAAAAGATTTAGCCACCAAGGACACGAAGTTTCACGAAGAAAGGATTCTATTTTTTTTAGACAGGATTAACAGGATTTTAAAACTTCAAATATTTTCTTTTCTTCGTGTTCCTTCGTGGATAACACTTCTTTTGATCTGATTTTAATTTCCGGCCCTTTTCCGGCCCTGTCCGTGGTAAAAATTTTGCTTTTTTCTGACAGGATTAACGGGATTATCAGGATTTTAAACCCTGCAACGATACTTCCCCCTTGTCAAGGGGGGCCGGGGGGGTTAGAGTTTTAACCGGCAACCGGCAACCGGCAACCAGCAACCAGCAACTATTCTTTCTCTATCCAAAATCGAAAACCTTGCATCAAATCGAGTGATGTTATATTATTCGTTTTGAATAAAAGAAAGAGGCCCCGCCTTTACATACTCCGCGCCAACGGTATCAGTTTTGACGGGACCCCTTTGCCTTGTTGGGGGCTTTATCGTGTGTTGCCCGGTTGTTGCCCCTTTCAAGTTTTCAGATTGCTGAAGCAGTAAAATGAAGTCGAGAAGCGTGCCGATGGCCTTCTTCGCTTCCAGACGATGGGGTGACCTGGGTAAAATACTGATTTCCCGGTCGAAGTCTCTTAAAAGAGGAAGATATTTTTTAACCATGGTGACCACCCCATTCTTTTAGTGAGTTATATAGCTAAAAACATTTTATTTTAGAGTTGCTAACATGTCAAGAAAAAAATTTATATTTTCTAAAATAATGGTTCGCCTTAAAAAGACAAGTGGTGCAAAAAATAATACTGCATTGGCTTCATTGTTGGGTTTTAAACCGGCTGCTTTTTCTTTGAGGAAGAAGGAAAATAGCATTCCTTATGAAGAAATTATTTCTTATGCTGATAAAAAGGGAAAATCAACAGACTGGATTTTCTTTGGCAGAGGCAAGCCGGAAGAAGATGGTTTCGATCAAATCACCCCGGAAGAAAAAGAAT